>JGI24540J26637_10000034_pt1 | contig 44628 bp, 43 predicted proteins | sample NorSeaMetagenome_FD_26637 | JGI IMG/M metagenome (IMG submission 26637)
TAGTCGAGTAAGTTTGTAACAGAGGTTGTAACTGCTACGAAGGAATGCAGTCTACAGAGGAGTTTGTAACAAGTTTGTAACTGCTTTTAGAGTGCTAAACCTATATAGAATGGGGGTTTGCGAGGAACACGCTCATTCCCACTCAACAGTAGTGTTAGAAAAAACCTCTTAATAACAATGGCTTACAAGGAGAGTTTTGTAGTTTGTAACTACTTTGTAACTCTTGCTTATTTTTCTTACTTTCATACCTTCTAAAAATCCTCGTAGTATCAGCATGTTAGCAGATGCCGAGTTACAAACCTTGTAACCTTAATACTTAACAGCACAGCCACCCTCTTCAACTAAGTAACCTTGCCAACCAATCAAATGTTAAAACTGTTGTGAAAACTTTTAATCCTACTAACCCTAAAAATAGAAATATAAAGATAACTTTAACTTTTCTGCTTTTAATATTTTTCCAAAGTAATAATTTAGCTTTCACTTCATTTTTTACTTCATCTATAGCTTCTTTCATAAAATCCTGTTTTTAATGACTACTAATGAATCGCAATAGTCGAGTTAGTTTGTAACACAGTTTGTAACTGCTTCATAGGAATGGAGCCTATAGAGGAGTTTGTAACAAGCTTGTAACTATCAACTCTATATAAATCAATGGGTTACGTCTACCCGACTACTCCCACTCAATAGTCGCCGGCGGTTTGCTAGAAACATCGTAAGTTACCCGAGAAACCTCGGTGATCTCGTTAATAATGCGATTAGATACTTTCTCTAACAGTTCATAAGGCAAATGCGCCCAGCGAGCGGTCATAAAATCAATCGTCTCGACAGCGCGGAGCGCAATGACCCACTCGTAACGACGAGCATCCCCGACCACACCAACTGACTTAATAGGCAAGAACACCGCAAAGGCTTGGCTAGTTTTATGGTACCAACCAGAGTTGTGTAACTCTTCAATAAAGATAGCGTCGGCCTCGCGAAGAATATCGGCATACTCTTTTTTAACTTCACCAAGGATGCGCACACCAAGACCGGGGCCTGGGAACGGGTGGCGATAGACCATGTCGTAGGGCAGGCCAAGCTCAACACCAATCTTGCGCACTTCATCTTTAAATAACTCGCGCAATGGCTCAACCAACTCCAGCGCCATATCATCGGGCAGACCACCTACATTATGGTGAGACTTGATGACATGAGCCTTGCCGGTTTTAGAGGCAGCAGACTCAATAACATCGGGATAAATAGTGCCCTGGGCCAGGAAGTTAACATTCTCAATTTTATTAGATTCTTCGTCGAAGATCTCAATAAAGGTATTGCCAATCACTTTACGTTTGGCTTCTGGATCACTCACGCCAACTAAGCCATTCAAGAACTTCTCTTGGGCATTGGCACGAATAACTTTAACACCCATATTTTTGGCGAACATATCCATGACCATTTCGCCTTCATTTTTACGTAGTAACCCGTTATCAACAAATACGCAGGTCAATTGATCACCTATAGCCTTATGCAGTAGGGCCGCAACCACAGATGAGTCAACACCACCTGAGAGGCCCAACAACACATGACTATCGCCCACTTGTGCTTTAACACGAGCTATTTGATCTTCAATGATCGCTGCGGCAGTCCATAGAGGTTCACAACCGCAAATTTCTGACGCAAAGCGCTTAAAAATAGCCTCGCCTTGGAGTGTGTGGGTGACCTCAGGGTGGAACTGAATACCATAAAATCGTTTTTCTTCGTGCACCATTCCGGCAATAGGACAGGACGGCGTTGAGGCCATTAAGCTGAACCCTTCAGGCATGGAGACAACTTTATCACCATGGCTCATCCACACATCAAGCAGCGACTCGCCGTCATTGCCTGTATGATCTGCAATCTCACGAAGCAGAGAGGACTCTCCCTCCAACTTTACTTGAGCATAGCCAAATTCTCGTATATCTGATGTATCAACCTTACCACCTAGCTGACCGGCCATAGCCTGCATGCCGTAGCATATTCCTAATATGGGCAATCCCATGGTAAACACGCAATCTGGCACTCTTGGTGCACTTGCGCCATCAGTTACCGATTCTGGACCACCGGAAAGAATAATGCCTTGGGGATTAAATTCGCGAATTTCTTGCTCGGTAATATCCCATGCCCTTATCTCAGAGAAAACACCAATCTCACGCACACGGCGCGCGATTAATTGGGTGTATTGAGAACCAAAATCAAGAATAAGTATCTTTTGCGAATGTAAATCTGTCATTAGTTGACCTTAAAGTAAAAGGGCTAGGCTACTCAGCCCAGCCCTTTATTAAACATTATATAAACACACTAACTATGATCTTATCGGCCACCGGCAGGATAGTTCGGTGCTTCTTTGGTAATTTGTACATCATGCACATGACTCTCACCAATACCGGCTGAGGTTGCACGAACAAACTCTGGTTTAGTGCGCATCTGCTCTATCGTTGTACAACCGGTATAACCCATGGCAGAACGTAAACCACCCATCATTTGATGAATAATACTAGATACCGGCCCTTTATAGGGTACTCGGCCTTCAATACCTTCTGGAACGAGCTTTTCAACCGCACTTGCATCTTGGAAGTAACGGTCACTTGAGCCCATAGAATGAGACATAGCGCCCAAGGAGCCCATGCCTCGATAGTTTTTATAAGAGCGACCTTGGAACATTTCTATTTCGCCTGGCGCCTCTTCAGTGCCGGCTAACATAGAGCCCATCATCACCGAACTTGCGCCCGCTACGATGGCTTTTGCCATATCACCAGAATATCGAATTCCACCATCAGCAATAACCGGCACACCCGTGCCTCTAAGTGCTTCAACCGCACTGGCAACCGCTGTTACCTGAGGAACACCAATACCCGTAATGATACGCGTTGTACAAATCGACCCGGGGCCAATGCCCACCTTTACAGCATCTGCACCCGCATCCACGAGGGCTCTAGCACCTTCACCGGTCGCTACGTTGCCCCCAATTATCTGAACATCAGGAAAGTTCTTCTTAATCCACTTAACGCGGTTTAATACGTTTAACGAATGGCCGTGTGCAGTATCAACGACCAACACATCTACATTGGCATGCACCAGAGCAGCTATTCGCTCATCGGTCCCCTCTCCAACACTGACTGAAGCTCCGACAATGAGTCGACCCTGATCATCTTTACACGCATAGGGATATTGTTCAGCTTTATCGATATCAGTTACCGTAATTAGCCCTTTTAGCTCAAAGGCATCGTTGATAACTAATACTTTTTCAATTCTGTGCTTATGCAGTAATCCACGCACTTCATCTGCGCCAGCACCCTCTTTAACCGTGACCAACTGCTCTTTTGGCGTCATCACTGAGGTTACAGAAGCGCTCATGTCGGTGGCGAACCGCACATCTCGGCGTGTTACGATCCCGACCAGATTTCCATTCTCAAGAATAGGGACCCCGGAAATATTATTGGCCATCGTAAGAGCATGTAATTGTTCCAAGGTAGCGGATGACTCAATGGTGAAAGGATCCTTGACCACCCCGCTCTCGTATTTTTTAACCGCCCAAACCTCTTTGGCCTGTTCTTCGATAGTCATACTCTTGTGAACTATGCCAACACCGCCCTCTTGAGCTATAGCGATAGCCAGGCGGGATTCAGTGACTGTGTCCATTGCCGCTGATACCAACGGGATATTCATGGTAATACCGCGGGTTAGCTGTGTCTGTGTCGCCACATCTTTTGCGGTGACGTCAGAGTACCCCGGCACGAGTAGTACGTCGTCAAAGGTGAGAGCTTCGTGAGAGATTCGTAACATAAAGAACGCCTACCTCGGTATGCTCTAAAGAGCGAATACACATTGGATTTAAAAAAGTAAGCGGCGCATTATAATCCTCAGGGGTAATAAGGTAAACATTTATTTGGCATTCGTTAAAATAGGCTAAATGATGATAAAGCACTGATTTTAATATTTTTTTAGCCTTTCAGTCATTAACAAATGATAGAATATAAAACTGAAATTAGTTACCTTCCACGGCCCGTTTCACTACAATATGCCCATGTCTATAGATACCCATAATCGCCAAGTTTTCACGGTCAGTGAACTTAACCGTACCGTTCGCCAGTTACTTGAAAGTACCCTACCTCTGTTGTGGGTAGAGGGTGAAATTTCCAATTTTGCTCGTCCTAACTCCGGCCATTGGTATCTAACGCTCAAAGATCAACAGGCGCAGGTTCGCTGCGCTATGTTTAAAAACAGTAATGCACGGGTTAGCTTTAAACCCGCTAATGGAATTTCGGTATTGGTACGATGCCGAGTCGGTTTATATGAGGGTCGCGGAGACTATCAGCTCATCATAGAACATATGGAAGAAGCTGGCTTTGGCGCTTTACAAAGGCAATTTGACCAACTGAAAGCAAAGCTGGCTAATGAGAGTTTATTTGATCAGGCTCACAAACAGCCCATGCCCACATCCGTAAATCACATTGGCGTTGTAACCTCACCTACGGGCGCGGCATTCAAAGATATTTTAGCTGTCCTTAATCGCAGATTTCCCAGTATCAAAGTAACGCTCTTCCCTACCGCTGTGCAAGGCGATCAGGCTGCGGGGCAAATTGTAGAAGCTATAGCCAATGCCAACCAAGATGGTCGCTGCGATGCTTTAATTGTCGGCCGCGGTGGCGGATCTCTAGAAGATTTATGGCCATTCAATGAAGAGGTTGTGGCTCGCGCTGTATTCCACAGTAAAATTCCAATCATCAGTGCAGTGGGTCATGAAATTGACTTTACTATTACTGACTTTATTGCCGATCTTCGTGCACCCACACCGTCCGCCGCAGCAGAATTAATTAGCCCCAATGGCGATGAAATGGCGGCACAACTTAGTGGGTTACAAACGTTGCTGAGCGACGCAATGAGCCGACGACTGCAAAGATTGGAACAAAAAACCAACGACTTACGCAATCGTCTGCAACACCCAGGCCGAAAGCTTCAGGAACAGACGCAGTATCTTGACTACTTAGATATTCGCTTGAAACGTTCTATGCAAGCTATGGTTCAACTCTATCGTCATCGAATGACGTTAAGTCGAGATCGCCTACTCCGTCAGCACCCGCGAGACGCCCTAGTGCAAAAAAAGCAGCATATGAACAATACTGTTATTCGCTTATCAAAGGCTGTTGGTCAGCAACTGAGACAGAAAATGAACCATACAGAGCAAACACTGCATCTACTTGACGCGGTGAGTCCTCTTAAAATACTCGGCCGCGGTTTCTCAGTGATACGCAATGATAACAACCAAGTGGTTAAGAGTACTACCTCAGTTAGGCCAGGAGAGAACCTCAGAGCTCGCCTCTCGGATGGAGAACTCCATGTTGAAGTCACCAAAACTACGATAACTGAATAATTTAGAGTTTAATTTTTCGTAAAATAGTTCAGCGTACTGAACTACCTCTAGACCATATTAGTTAGTTGACAAACAGATTAGTCGTTTCTTTTGCTGTATTTAACAATCTTCTTACGCTTCATTCCAGCGCGATCATTGGTAGTGACGGCCTTATTTTTATAGGGATTATCTCCGGTGCGATATTCAATTTTGACGGGGGTTCCCTTTAGACCTAATTCTCGACGGAAAATCTTTTCGAGGTAGCGAGTGTATTGTGCAGGTACTGCATCTGTCTGATTACCATGAATGATAATAACCGGAGGATTGCGACCTCCAGCGTGAGCAAAGCGCAATTTAACCCGTCGTCCATGCACCAATGGTGGCTGATGCTCTTCGACAGCGCCTTCTAACACTTTGGTCAGGCGGGAAGCACTCAGGGCATCAGTCGCCGCACGATAGGCAGAGCTGATGGAATCATAGAGATTACCAACACCGGTGCCATGTAGTGCAGAGATAAAGTGTACCTCAGCAAAATCAGCAAACTGTAGACGACGTTTTATCTCAACTTTGATGTGCTCTCTCTTATCAGGATCAAGCCCATCCCACTTATTAATGCCAATCACTAGACCACGACCAGCATCAATCACAGAGCCCATTAGATGAAGATCTTGATCTACCAACCCTTCATGGGCGTCGACCATTAGAATAACCACATTGGCATCGTCAATGGCTTGTAGCGTTTTGACAATCGAGAATTTTTCAATAGCCAGTTTCACATTTTTTCGCTTTCGGATACCCGCTGTGTCAATCAATGTGTAGTTTTGACCGTGGCGCTCATAGTCGATATAGATGCTGTCCCGAGTGGTCCCTGGCTCGTCAAAAACCACCACGCGGTCTTCACCTAACAGTCGATTCACTAGGGTTGATTTACCTACATTAGGACGGCCAACAACACCAATTCTTATGCTGTTAGAGCCATCATCTTGAGGCTCAACATATTCGGGAAAAGGCTCTAGGACCTCCTCCATCATTGAGCGCACTCCGCGGCCATGGGTTGCGGTAGTGGGATACATTCCAGAGAACCCCATCTGATAAAAATCAGCGAGGGCAGCGGCAGGGTCTAACCCATCAATTTTGTTGGCGACTAAATAGACTTTGCGGTTTTTACGGCGCAACTTTTCAGCAATCATATAATCTGCTGAGGTCACCCCCGCTCGGCAGTCTACGATAAATAAAACGATATCTGACTCATCCATAGCCAGCAGCGACTGGTCGGCCATTTCAGCATCAATCCCTTCTTCTTCTCCACTGATGCCACCAGTGTCTATAACCATAAAGCGACGATCGAACATTTCACCATCACCATATTTACGGTCTCTGGTAAGTCCTGAATAGTTTGCCACCAGTGCATCTCGACTGCGAGTGAGTCGATTAAATAGCGTAGATTTGCCTACATTAGGACGGCCCACGAGGGCGATAACAGGGATCATAGAATAAGAAATGCCGCATGGTTTAAGAGCGGCATTCTACTGCAATTAACAATACTTTTCGCTATTGAATTTGATAGGCGCTAACACTGCCATTATTGGCCTGCACAATAAGGCTATTTCCAGCGCTCAACAGGGGTGCGCTCACGCCGCTTCCATCGACTTTAATTCGACCTACAAAATGTCCATCTTCCGCATCTAGCAGATGCAAATAGCCCTCAGCATCGGCAACCGCAATAGTGCCTCCAAGTATGGCTGGACCGGTTGTTCGACGTAAAAACAGCTGGTCATTGGTCCATACTTGCTGGCCATTACCTGACTGAAATGACTGGATGGCATCTTCACCGCCAGTGACGTATATTTTGCCGGCACGATGAGCCGGAGCATGATGTGACGACGTGTCCTGTGACCAAACATTTCTGCCAGTACCGCGAGAAATAGCACCGAGACGACCTTGATAGGTCGCTGCATAGATGACATCGCCCACCAGCAATGGCTCTCCATCAATATCTACCATCCGCTCTAGTTCTGTGCGACCTTTCGGGAGAGCGACTCGCGTTTCCCAGGTGACAGAACCATTGCTCGGATTGAAGGCGATCAACTTACCCGAGTCGAATCCAGATAAAACCATATTACTAGTGACCACTGATTCGCTGGTGCCACGAACGCTTAAGATTGGCGCGTCCCCATCATGTCTCCATAGCGCTTCACCGGTGTTCGCATCCAGTGCGACCATCTGATTATCAATGCTGTGGACGGCTACTACCTCGCCGTTAGTTTTAGGACTCGAGAGTATTTCTGAGCTTACTTGACTAGTCCATAAGGTAGATCCATCAGTGGCGTTGAGAGCATAGACAACCCCTTCAATGGTGCCCACCATGACCATACCTGACCCATAGCCTACGCCTCCAGTCACCATTGCCTCGAGATTAACCTGCCATATTTGTTGTCCCGAACTGAGATTCAGTGCCGTAACCTGACCGGAATAATCGGCGGCAAAAACCATATCTCCACTGGCCGCAGGGCGAAGGCTGATTAAGTAGTCTTTAGTGCCTGAGCCAACATTGGCGGACCAACTACGTACAATAGACACCTCCGCAGTGAAATCGACCAACTCAGCCGGCGTAATAGCAATATCGTCCTCAGCACTAAACCAACTGCAGCCTGAAATAGCGAGCGTACAAAGGAGTAAACTCAGCTTTTTCATTGACTGTCCTCACTGACCACATCTGTGTCTGCGCTAGCCTCATTAGAANCTGGCAGTACTTCTGGCTTCTGAGCAGGGCGTACCTGNGCAATTTTCAACTCTAAGACATTACCTATGATCTGGTCTGTTGATTGATTAGCCACTATAGCTGCGTCATATGCTGAATAAGCCGCTTCTGTATTACCTAGCTGTAAGTAGAAGTCACCTTTGGCTTCCTCATAAGCAGATTTATGGGCNCCGGAATTAACACCTTGAAGCATCTCGAGTGCCGTCTCGACATTTCCTTGAGCAGCCTCCACTCGGGCCAAGCGCAAACGCACAAGAATTTTGGCCGCCTCTGAGGGTCCATTATCTAAAGACCACTGCAACTCGGCTGCAGCAGTATCTAAATCGCCACTCTCTACAGCTAACTTGGCTTTTAGAGCCGCTGCTAAGTGGGCGTAGGCCGTACCACTGAAATCGGCTTTTAGCTTATCCGCATTGTCATTGACCACTTTTTGCTGCGCCATATCCAGAGATTGACCCGCTTGCTGAGTCGCCATAACATCCATACTGGCTTGCCAAAGGCTTGATGCCTCCTCTGACTGGACCGCGAGATTTTGTTGCCANGATTGCCAACCGAAATAGCCACCTACAATTAGTACAATGGCCGCAATGGCTTTAATACCATTNNCTTGCCACCAAATTTTCAATGCTTCGATTAACTCTTCTTCAGTACGCTCTTCTGCCACGGGTGTGCCTCAATCAATAAAAAATGTATTTAATAAGTCAGCCAATTTATTTTGGACAACAGTTTCTTGCGGATGTTCTTGTCGGAGATACTTTACCCCGCCAGTTTTATCAGCGATCTCTTTCTCGCCGAGAATAATAGCAATATCAGCACCGCTTTTATCTGCTTTTTTCATTTGCGATTTAAAACTACCACCACCGCAATGACTCTCAAAACGCAGGGTCGGACATTGGTTGCGCAATGTATCGCTCAATACCATTGCGTCAGACATAGTATTGCCAACGGCCACTATGTAGACATCAACAGTTTGGGCGACACTATCGGGCACAGTATTTAACTCGTCAAGTAATAGAGCCAGTCTTTCTATCCCCATGGCAAAACCCACACCAGGACAGGGTTTTCCTCCAAGTTGCTCAACCAGCCCGTCATAACGACCACCGGCGCAAATGGTACCCTGAGCCCCAAGACTCGATGTTACCCATTCAAAAACCGTCTTGGAGTAATAATCTAAACCTCGAACCAATTTTGGATTAAGTTCATAACTGATGTTGGCAGCATCCAAAATGGAGCAGAGTTGTTGGAAATGCTGACGAGATTCCTCATCAATAAAGTCGCTTAGACTAGGCGCATTCTCTAGTAGTTTTTGCACATCGGCATTTTTGCTGTCCAAGATTCTCATTGGGTTAGTGAGTAATCGTCTCTGACTATCTTCATCCAATGCTTGATGATGTTGAGTGAGATACGCGACCAATTCACTACGATATTTTTTACGATCTTCAGAGGTGCCCAACGAATTGATCTGTAAACTCACCACATGATCGATTTTCAAGGCTTTCCACAATCTCGCGGTTAACAACAATAATTCAGCATCAATATCCGGCCCACACAACCCGAATGCCTCAACACCAATCTGATGAAATTGCCTCTGCCGGCCTTTTTGCGGCCGCTCATGTCTGAACATAGGTCCGGCGTACCACAAGCGTTGAGTCTGATTATGCAGAAGGCCGTTTTGTGTGCAGGCTCGCACACAGCCGGCAGTCCCCTCTGGACGCAAACTCAACTGATCACCATTGCGATCTTCAAAGGTGTACATCTCTTTTTCAACGATATCAGTCGCCTCGCCAACCGAGCGCTTAAATAGCTCAGTTTGCTCAACAATGGGGAAACGGATTTCTTTGTAGCTGTAACGGGCTAATAGGTCGGCTACGGTTTTTTCAAGGTACTGCCAGGTCGTCGACTGGTCGGGAAGAAGATCGTGCATACCACGCAAGGATTGAATTTTCATTATGATTACCCTGTCAGCCTCTAGCGATAATTTGTTCAGCATCAATCGCCATCTGCGCTTCCTTGGCAGCTGCTTTGGCGCGAATTCCAGCTTCTAACTGATCTACCAAACGCTCTTGGCTTATTTTGTGATCAGGCATGCCGTCAAGATAAACCAAATTAGCAGGCGAGCCTCCGGTAAGACCATAGTCAGACAATTTGGCTTCCCCTGGACCGTTCACAATGCACCCAATAATTGACACGTCCATTGGGACTGTAATGTCTTCGAGTCGAGCCTCTAGCTCATTGACCGTGGAGATAACATCAAAATTTTGTCGGGAACAACTCGGGCAGGCTATGAAATTTATGCCCTTGGATCTAAGTCTTAGGCTGCGTAGCATAGACCACGCCACTCGTGCTTCCTCTGCCGGGTCTGCCGCTAGCGATATCCTAATCGTGTCACCGATACCATCGAGCAATAAGGCACCGAGGCCAATTGCGGACTTAACCGTTCCAGACCGAAGTCCACCCGCTTCTGTAATACCCAGATGTAGTGGTTGCTCAATACGCTTGGCCAGATCTCGATAAGCGGCCTGTGCCATGAAGATTTCTGAGGCTTTAACGCTGACTTTAAAATTCTGGAAATCATATTTATCGAGCCGGTCTACATTGCGCATGGCGGACTCGACCATCGCTTCTGCAGTTGGCTCACTGTACTTGCGTAATAAATCCTTACCCAACGAGCCAGCGTTAACGCCAATGCGAATTGGAATATTGAGGTCTTTAGCTTTAGTGATGACCTCTCTCAAGCGGTCTTCTCGACTAATATTGCCCGGATTAATGCGCAGGCAATCTACTCCAAGGTCTGCCACACGAAGAGCAATTTTATGATCAAAATGAATGTCTGCCACCAGCGGGACTGACACTCTTTTTCTAATCTCACCAAAGGCTTCAGCTTCGGCTAAGGAGGGTACTGACACCCTGACTATGTCTGCGCCCGCTTGCTGTATGCTTTCTATTTGTGCAACAGTTGCATCAACATCAGAGGTTGGCGTATTGGTCATGCTTTGCACTGAGATGGGCGCATCGCCGCCCACCGTAACGTCGCCGACCATAATCTGCCGAGACTTTCGCCTTACAATGGGTGACTCACTAAAACTCAAAACTGTCTCACTTTAATTTAATCACCTAAAAAGAAGCGTCGCACCTTAACCATTATTGCACCAGCGCTCGATACTTACCCGCTTGCTCAGAGTCGGCGAACAATGTGTTTAGTCGATCGCCAGATGCCGCCATTGCCTGAGCATCGCCCATTTTGAATTCTATCCTCACCAGCAGCCACAAACTTTCTGCTGTATCACCTGACAGGGCGTTATAATAACCTATCGCATCCCTCGCCAACAAATATCGCTCCTGCTCAAAGTACGCCTTTGCCACCGCTGAATACGCTAGGTTAAACCGAGGCGACAATTCTATGGCCCGTTCAAATGACCGCACTGCAGCCNTGCCATCATTTAACTTGTTCTGCGCTAAACCGGCAATATAGAACGCTTGGGGCCTGCGCGAATAGTTCAAGTCTTTAGACACCCAGGTAATCTGCTTCAAGGACTCTTCAAAACGCGCTTGATTAAACAAAAACGATGCGAAATTATATCTCGCTACCGAATCACTTGGATCACTATTTACGGCCTTCAAAAAATAGGATTCAGCCAAGTCCATTTCACGTTCAATTTGGTAGAGCAGCCCATACCCATTATATAACTGCGATAATCCTTTAATATCAGGCTTGGTATGTACCTGTTCCGCTTTACTCAAATGTAACCGAGCTAATTCTCTTTTATTAAGACCAATGTACTGCTTTGCTAAGTTGACATGCTGCTGATAAGCAGTTTGATTATCTCCAGACTTACTCACTGTGGTACTTCCAGTGCTCGCGCAGCTAGATAGCATAAAAACCAGCAATACTGCCGTCACCAAACGACTTTTTGTTAGCATTATTTTCATCATCATTAAGTCCCTTTAACGTTGATTGCTTATCTGAGCCGAGGCTACATATGCCGGCTCAACGAATTAGTATATTTACTCCATAATGTTGAGCGGCTGAATTTCATTGAGACGTTTTTTGTAGCGCGCCTGCCGCTTGGTTCGATCATTCACTTCACCCGCCAACTGCCCGCAAGCCGCTGCTATATCGTCACCGCGCGTCGTCCTCACCATGACAGTGTAACCCCCAGCTATAAGAATGTCCCGAAACCTATTTAGCGCAGTATTTGTGACTGTTTTATAGCCTGAACCAGGGAATGAATTGAATGGAATTAGATTAATCTTGCAGGGTAAATCTTTCAATAACTCAACCAATTCTCGCGCATGGATTGATCGATCATTGACCTGATCCATCAATGTGTACTCAACCGTTACCTTACGTCGATTATCGGGCATTTTTTCAATGTAATTTTTTGCACTCTGAATAAACTGAGCCAGAGGATATTTACGGTTAATCGGCACCAGTTGATTGCGAAGCTCATCATTAGGCGCATGCAAAGAAATCGCTAGAGAAACGTCACTAACATCAGCTAACTTGTCCAACTGAGGGACAACACCGGCAGTACTCAGCGTCACTCGGCGCTTTGATAACCCATAAGCGTTGTCTTCTAACATAATGCCCATAGCATCAACGACATTGTCAAAATTCATTAGAGGTTCGCCCATCCCCATCATTACCACGTTAGTAACCCGGCGTTTGGCTTTCGGCTTGAACTGATCAAAGGAGTCTGCAGCGATCCAAAGCTGTCCAATTATTTCAGCAGCGGTGAGGTCTCGATTGAAACCCTGCTTGCCAGTGGCACAGAAACTACAGTCCAGAGCACAACCAATCTGAGAGGACACACAAAGGGTACCGCGCTCGCGCTCTGGAATATAGACCATCTCAATACAACTGCCGCCATCAACCCGTATCAGCCATTTACGCGTGCCATCAACGGAATCTTGGCAATTGACGACTTCTGGCAGTTTAATTTCAGCAACATCGCTCAATTTAGCACGCAGCTCTTTTGAGATATTGGTCATTGCGTCAAAATCGCATTCACCCTCTTGGTGAATCCATTTGATAACCTGCGTCGCTCGGAACCGTTTCTCACCAATTTCTTCAAAAAACGCGCCAAGACGAGACGCAGAAAACCCCATAAGGTTAACTTTTCCCTTCTGGGGCTGCTCGTCTATTACTGTTGTTGCTAATTCTTGGGACATAAACGTCCTATATTATTAGCCTCTAACGAGAACAAATCTCGTCATCAGCAAAAAAGTAGGTGATTTCCCTGGCTGCAGATTCAGCCGAGTCAGAACCATGTGCGGCATTCGCATCTATTGATTCTGCAAAGTCTGCGCGGATACTCCCTGCTGCAGCCTCTTTGGGATTGGTTGCACCCATTAAATCACGGTTGGCCATGATAGCATTCTCGCCTTCAAGCACCTGGACGGACACAGGACCAGAAGTCATAAAGCCTACCAAATCATTGAAGAACCCACGCTCACTGTGCTCAGCATAAAAGCCTTCAGCCTGCTCGCGGCTTAGGTGCATCATTTTGCACGCAACGATGTGCAGTCCTGCAGTTTCAAAACGACCTAAAATTTGGCCTACAACATTTTTCGCCACTGCATCAGGTTTAATAATCGATAATGTGCGTTCAGACGCCATGTAAATTCTCCAAAGTCAGTAAATTTGTATCTCAGGGTGGATCGAGCGCGAATTCTACCTATCAATAGGCAGGGTAACAACCGGTTTATCTGACCCCAGTAAAGGAATACTTTCCCTGGTCACAGGTCATTGCCAAAACTTTTCGCTACCGCAAAAATCTAGACTGGCATTAAAAACTAGAATGGCGAGTTACATTAATTTGAAAAACTACATCCGGGGCTGCACCCACCGCAATATCTTCGACGATAGCAACGTCAAGTACGTAATCTTTTGATACCCTCAGAGTTCCGCCAAAACTGATAGTTGTGGCAGATCTTAATGGCAATAAATCCGTCTGCGTGTATATGGCTGACCGCGTATCTAGCTGAAGTTTTAGATCAATAGCAGGACTGTAACGCCATGCTACCCCGTAGGATAGAAACCCATAACCTGGGTTGCGAATATCGCTTAATAACCCCCTGCTCTGCTCTATCAGGGCACCGCCAATAGTAAAAAAGTGTGTGAACTTATCCGCTAGCGGATTTGCAGCAGACAACCACAATACAACGTCATGAGTACCCGACCCTGTCAAACGATTCTGATCACCCGTAGGTACCTTTAACTTTGCACCAAACTTGAGATTCTCAACCCAGGATTTCTCAAAACTATAGGTCAAAGATAAACCTAAATCACCCATTCCTGATTTGGGCGTTCTCAAGTTGACTTGATGCTGACCCTGCCTTTGATAATTGACCGCAAACAAATTCTTAGGCCGATCGCCCCTAGGCCCCTCGGGAAAACCAAAAAGATTGTGAAACTCATTGACCGCACCATCTAAGTTACCGATGCCATGGTTAATATAAGGAAGATCAATAACCATATTCCAATGATCAGCTAAACCATATTCAAGCGCCAAATGAACTGCTGTTGTCTCCGCATCAATTAATACGCTGTCGCCAACAGAGCTATTACTATCTACCTGCACCGTATTAGCGATATTTGCACCCATTTGCCAGCGCCACTTTCCCTGACCCAAGGTTGTCGAGAAGCTGGATTGAGGTCCCGCATAACCCAGAGTCAGCGGATTCATATCGGTTTTATACAGCGGCGATGGCAAGCCTGCTGACAGCGCATTAGCCGACGTTAAAGCCGTGAGCAGAAAGGTCATTAATTTTATACTCATCAATCCTTGATTCTCTATAGCCTACGGTTAACTCTGATAACGACTTATTGGTTTGAACCAAGTTCAAGAATGCGAATATATACTTTTACGCCGCGTACAAAATCATCTGTCCCAATGCGCTCATTCGTACCATGAAAACCCGCTAGTTGGTCTCTAGTCAGTGGAAAGGGATTAAACCGGTAGGCATTATCAGCCACTCGTCCATAGTGCCGTGAGTCAGACGCCGCCACCATTAGTCCTGGAGCGACAATGACATTCCCGTATATATTTTTGACCGATTGTTCAATATTTTGATAACCTTTTGATTCCCAGCTTGAGACTTCAGATGCGGGTTGACCCAAACCAAACCCATCCCATGCCATTGGCCTAACCTCAACGTTATTGTTCTCCACTACCGCGCTAACATGATCAACAATACTGCCAATAGTATCTCTAGGATGAACTCTGAAGTTGACGGTTGCTATGGCTTCGATAGCCAATACATTAGTTTTAACACTGGCTGACAACATGGTTGGAGCAGTAGTGGTGCGTAGCATTGCATTAGTAGCTGGATCCTTGGCTAGCATGGCTTCAATTAAGCCACTAAAGAGCCATCTATTAGCGAATAGTATCTTTAAAGTGAAGGGCATTTCTCGACTGGTTGTATCAAACATGGCTAAGGCCAAGCCATCTAACTCTCCAGACATCGGATTTTCTTCAAGCTTAGTAATGGCTTCAGCTAAAACGCCCACTGCGGTTTGGCTGGGTGGCATAGACGAATGACCACCGGCGCCCTTACCCACTATCTGCAGAGTTGTTGATCCCTTCTCCGCGACATTCACTGTTGCCACTAACTTATCGACTCCCGGCAAAAATCCATCTAGGAGAAACGAGCCTTCATCTAGTGACCAGGCTAGCTGCACCTCGCTAGCTTCTAGATAATCAGCGACCAGGCCCGCGCCTTTGGCTCCTCCTATTTCCTCGTCATGCCCAAAACTAAGGTAAATAGTCCTTTTGGGTTGATACCCGCCTGCGATCAGATAACTGGTTGCCTCTAAAATACCAATGACACCACTTTTATCATCAAGCGCACCACGACCCCAAACAAAACCATCGTCAATCGTTCCAGAAAACGGTGGCTGTTGCCATAGCGATTCAGTACCCGGAATGATCGGCACTACATCATAGTGCCCCGTGAGTAAGATAGGCTTTAATGTAGGGTCTGTACCCACCCACTTATAGAGCATGGTGCCATTGAACATTTTTAGCTCTAGAGTCTGGTGCAATTGGCTGTATGTTTGACTCACCCATGCTTGAAAGTTATCAAAGGCACCCGCATTTAGCCCTTGAGAATTTTCATGGGATATAGTCTTAAAGCGAATAGACTCTGATAAATGGGCTAGCATGAGATCTTCGTCAAGAGAGTAGTCAACCGTCTCTTGTAAACTGCTTGTATCTGGGGTGTGAAGAAGTGCTCGAGTGATAATAATAACTAATAATACCAGGATACTTATCACCAAAAGCTTAAAAATCCGTCTCACAACTTATCCCCTTCAATGGTCTGTTTTAGTTTACTTGGAATGCTAGTCGAGCTCTTCGATCCACGTCATCTGAATCGCTTCAAGTATTTTCTCACCACAGCGCTCAGGGTCATCCGAAAAATCTTCCAGTGCCATCACCCAATTTCTTAAATCTACAAAATGGACATATTGCGGATCAACATCAGGATGACGTTCCACTAACTCTATAGCGATATCATTTACATCAGTCCATTTAAGCATGGCTACTACCTCATATTATTGCGCCCTGACAATAGGCTACCGGTAAGTCCTATTATGGATTAAATCGATCGATAAAGTCGGTAAATCCAGTAATAAAGTAGGGCCGTGGCGTTTCCATAAAGGCGGCATGATCACCTCCAGAAACCACCACCCAACTTTTATTCGCAGTTTTAAGCCGAGTAAATAACTTTGCTTGAAACGCAGTCGGCGCGATCGGATCAAATTCTCCCTGCATCAGCAACACAGGAACATCGATCCGACTGGGATCGATCGATAGAAATTCATGTTCATTGCGCCAATCAACCCTAACCGGATCAGCCGCTAAAGCGGCCTCGACGTAACCGTCAATAGCCCGCTGACTGATACTGCCTGGCACTATAAAGTCACTTGCAGCGGCTTCAGCGGTATTTATGCGTCTCTCTAGGACCTTATTAGAAGAATCTTTTACGAGATCACTGTCTAAGTCCATCCAAAAGCCAAACAACGTCAAGCTGGCAATATTACTCGGATCAGTCTGAGCCGCCAACAGTGAAATCACTGAACCATAAGACCAGCCAAATACATGAATTTGGATGTTTTGATGACGCTCAGAAATCCAACGAGTGACATTGATTACATCCACGGCAGCCTTCGTCGGCGAAAGCCACTGGCTATCGTCTCTTGCCGTCTCACCGTAACCACGTAAATCAATTGCATAGGTACCGTAGCCCTTTTCCACCATACCATCCATCAGCGACAGCTCTTCCCCATCAACCTGTAAATCAAAGTCTGGAAGGGCGCTCCATGTTCTGCCATGCACAAAAAGGATAATCCCTTTAGGATCATCATGGCTTTTCTCCCACAATGCCATGGGATGGCTGTCAGACAGGACACTATGTTTCTTCAAAGGGCTAGCATCAGCCCTCAAAGCATCATCAAAAGGATTGTTATTCGTATCTGTAGAAATAACACAAGACGCACAGAGAAAAGACAGGATGATCAAGCAAATATGCGGGTATATCCTTGGTTGAATTGCCCTTAGTTGCTGCATTGCCACCTCTGTTTAGTGTCGCTCAGATACCATGTTAATCGTGTACATCGGAATTTCAATCACCAGATCTTGGTCTTCAACAATAACCTGGCAACTCAATCTCGAATCAGGGTCTACGCCCCATGCCTTATCGAGAAAGTCCTCCTCTAAATCATCCGCCTCAGGCAGAGAGTCAAAGCCTTCACGAACAAACACATGACAGGTAGTGCATGCACATGACATTTCGCAAGCATGCTCAATATCCAACCCATTACGCAGTGCAGCCTCACACACCGATTCGCCTTTCTCAGCTTCAATTACTGCGCCCTCTGGGCACATTTCTTTGTGAGGTAAAAAAACTATTCTAGCCATTGTTTATTAATTCCTGTTTCTATGAATGTCGCGTTAATCACGCTCAATTTCATCAAGGCTCTGTCCTTTTAGCGCACTCTTAATCGACGCATCCATACGCCGGGCCGCAAAACTTTCACTCATTTTCCCAACCGCTTCAATCTGCCTTGCCAAAACACGATGTTCCGATGTGTTTTCTCGCAACTGCTGCAATTCTTCAATGGCAAGCTGCAGACACTGAACTTCCTCTTCATCAAGCAGTTCAGCTGCATCTTTTGCCAAGGCTGCGAGCAGGTCTTCTATCATTCGATCTGCTTCCACTTGCTGCTCGCGCAATGCCCTTGCCTGCATGTCATCGCGTGCATAGCTGAATGAATCTTGCAGCATCTGAGTAACTTCGTTCTCAGCCAAGCCATAGGACGGTTTTACTTCTATCCTCGATTCTACATTACTCGTTAGCTCACGCGCAGTGACATTAAGTAAGCCATCAGCATCTACCTGATAAGTAACTCTGATTTGTGCAGCACCAGCCACCATTGGTGGTATACCACGCAATTCAAATCGGGTCAGCGAACGACAGTCATGGACTAATTCTCGCTCACCTTGCAGTACATGAATTGCCATAGCAGTCTGGCCATCTTTAAAGGTAGTAAATTCCTGCGCTTTGGCGACGGGTATAGTAGTATTGCGATGAATAATTTTTTCAGTCAGCCCGCCCATAGTCTCTATACCAAGTGACAGAGGAATGACATCTAACAATAGCATCTCATCGCCAGTTTTATTGCCCACAAGAATATCGGCCTGAACTGCAGCACCCATCGCCACAACGCGATCTGGATCAAGACTGCACATAGGCGATACACCAAAGAAGTCAGCTACTTTTTCCCGTACCAACAGCGCTCTTGTTGACCCACCGACCAGTACAATATTATTAATTTCATCAATAGTCACACCGGCATCACGAAGCGCGCGGCGGCAAGAGCGTATGGTTCTAGCGACTAGCCCATGGATCAAACTATTCATCATTTGTCGAGACAAAACACCTTGCCAGTCTAAAATCTCTATCTCTACTTGGTCTAACTCAGTGAGCTCTTCCTTCGCTGCTCTGGCAGTTTCTAAAAGAATTCTCTGCTCCATCGGATTTAACGATGCAGCCATGCCAATTTCGTCACGTAACCATTGAGCAATGGCATGATCGAAATCATCTCCACCCAAGGCAGAGTCACCGCCGGTAGCAAGCACTTCAAATACACCGCGAGAGAGACGCAAAATGCTGATATCAAAAGTACCACCGCCCAAGTCATAGATAGCTATCACGCCCTCAGAGGCCTCATCCAAACCGTAGGCAATAGCGGCGGCTGTAGGCTCATTGAGTAACCTTAAAACTTTGATGCCAGCAAGCGTCGCGGCGTCCTTAGTGGCTTGTCGTTGAGCCTCATCAAAATAAGCCGGGACAGTAATAACAGCACCATCGATCATAGTATCGAGTGACTCTTCAGCGCGGTTTACCAGCGCTCTAAGGATTTCAGCGGACACTTGGATTGGACTGACTGCTCCGCTGACTGTCTTGATTTTTGGCATCCCGCCATCAACATCAATAAAGTCATAGGGAAGTTGGTCGCCAAGTGTCACCAAGTCACTCACACCACGCCCCAATAATCGCTTCACAGACGATATGGTATTCAGCGGATCACTGATGCTGAAGTCCATTGCCTCATAACCCAAGGCGCTGGCACCCTGCTCTGAGTAGTGCACTACCGACGGTAACAGATGACGATTCTGCTTGTCTGCCAAGGTTTCAGGCATACCACTGCGTACCGCAGAGACCAGTGAATTAGTTGTCCCCAAATCAATTCCAACAGCGTGTTTACGCTGATGTGGTTGTGGAGATTGTCCAGGTTCTGAAATTTGTAAAAGAACCATTAGTTAAGCGTCATCCAGTTCATCTTCTAGGTGCTCTATTTCGGTCAGTAATTTGGCAAAAAACTGCATCTTAGCCACCGTATTAAAGGCAAGATTCAACGAATCAGTGGTAAAAAAGTGCTGAAATTCGCTCTGAAGCTGTCTATAAGTTTTCTCTATCTCTTCCGTCAAGCGTTTTAATTCAACCCAGGGATCCTGTTTTTCAGAAACACCTGAAAGGGCTTCACGAAGCTCTATTTGTTGCATCAAAAATCCAGCGTCCGTAGTAATATGTGCCTCCTGGTTAGCGTCAACGCTATTTAATTCAAGAAGGTACTGCGCCCGCTTTAGTGGCGACTTTAAGGTATCAAAAGCTTGATTGATTAATGACGCCGATTGTACCGCAAGGCGTTTTTCAACGTCTGTCTTGGTCGCATAACGATCAGGGTGGAATTCTTGTTGCAGAGCGCGGTATCGGATACCTAAACCATTAATATCTATATCCCAAGCTACGGGAATAGAAAAAATGTCGAAGAAATTGCTAGAAAAATCCAATGGGCCATCACTCTGACTATTTTACATTGAAAGGTATGCGAGCTAGACGTGGAAGCTTTCTCCACAACCACATTCATCCTTCACATTGGGGTTCCTAAATTCAAACCCCTCATTTAGTCCCTCTTTAACATAGTCCAACTCAGTCCCATCAAGATATAGCAAGCTTTTAGGATCAATCACCAACTTTACATCACCACATTCGATGATTTCATCACCGGCGGACGCGTCGTCAACAAACTCTAAGACATAAGACAACCCGGAACACCCAGTTGTACGCACGCCAAGCCGCACGCCAAGGCCTTTAGCACGATGCTCTAGGTGCTTGGTTACGTGCTGCTGGGCAGCGGATGTCATGGTTATACTCATGGAGAAACCTTAACTCGCTTGCTTTGCTCTTACGTCACGAACCGCCGTTTTAATTGCGTCTTCCGCCAACACAGAGCAGTGAATTTTAACCGGAGGTAAAGCCAACTCTTCAGCAATTTCAGTGTTTCTGATTTGCTCTGCATCATCCAAGTGCCTACCCTTGACCCATTCAGTCAACAGAGAGCTTGAGGCAATAGCGGACCCACAACCGTAGGTCTTGAATTTAGCGTCTTCAATAATGCCTTGATCATTGACCTGAATTTGCAGACGCATAACGTCTCCACAGGCAGGTGCTCCCACCATGCCGGTACCGACATTTTTGGAGTTCTCATCAAGCTGCCCGACATTTCTCGGATTTTCGTAATGATCTAAAACTTTTTCGCTGTAAGCCATATTAATGACTCCTATTAATTAATCTAAAGCTATAGCTCTAAAACTTCGAGCCCTTAGTGTGCTGACCATTGTACCGTACTTAAATCGATACCGGCTTTAAACATATCCCAAAGGGGTGAAAGTAAACGTAATTTCTCTACTGCCACTCGCACTTGTGCAATAGCCGCATCAATATCGGCCTCAGTTGTGTAGCGACCAATACTGAACCGAATCGAGCTATGTGCCATCTCATCGTTGAGCCCAAGCGCTCTCAGAACATAGGACGGCTCTAGACTCGCGGAGGTACATGCAGACCCCGATGAAACAGCTAAGTCGCGTAAGGACATCATCAGTGACTCACCTTCAACAAAGGCGAAACTTATGTTCACGATACCAGGCACATGTTGATGCTCTGAACCGTTCAGGTGGACCTCATCCATGTCGGTAACCCCTTCCCAAAGGCGCGTCCGCAATGCCTCAATGCGAGCAGTTTCAGCAGCCAATGTTTCAAACCCAATTTTAAAAGCTTGCCCCATGCCAACAATTTGATGGGTCGGCAGAGTACCAGAACGCATACCACGCTCATGACCGCCACCGTGCATCTGTGCTTCGATTCTAACTCGGGGCTTGCGCCGCACAAAGAGTGCTCCAATCCCTTTTGGACCATAAATTTTGTGCGCTGAAAATGACATCATATCAACGAACATTGCTTCAACATCAATAGCGGCTTTGCCTGCACTTTGAGCTGCATCAACGTGGAAAAACACCTTATTTTCTCGGCAAATTTTGCCGATGGCAGAAATATCATTGAGCGTGCCGAGCTCATTATTAACATGCATGATCGACACGACCGTTGTATCTTCACGGATGGCTTCTGCCACCATCTCTGGCTGAATCAATCCGCTACTATCAGGGTCAAGGTACGTTACTTCAAAACCTTCTCTCTCTAGCTGACGACACGTATCCAAGACAGCTTTGTGCTCGATTCGAGAGGTAATGATGTGCTTACCTTTTCGCTGGTTAAAATGAGCGCACCCTTTAATCGCAAGATTGTTAGCTTCAGTGGCCCCAGAGGTCCAAACAATTTCTCTAGGATCCGCACCAATCAGGGTAGCCACATCCTGGCGCGCATCTTCAACTGCCGCCTCTGCCTGCCAACCGAACATGTGTGAACGAGACGCAGGGTTTCCAAAATGACCCGCCGGGGTCATAAATTCCATCATCTTTTCTGCAACCGCAGGATCAACTGGGGTTGTTGACGCATAATCTAGGTAAATCGGAAGATTCATTTACTGCTCCAAATTAGCAGGCACTTGCCCGCGCGTTTTCGTCCAAGGTCAAAAGTTGTGTTACTTGACGATGGGCTATGTCTTGTACATTACGCTTAGCCACTAAATCAGCCAACGAAATGCTACTTAAAAAACTATGTATCTGCTGGCTCAAGTCATCCCAGAGATAATGTGTCAAACAAATGCTGCCACCTTGGCAATCACCCTTGCCTTGGCAACTAGTCGTGTCAACCGACTCATTGACCGCATCAATTATATCTGCGACCCAAATGTTTGAGCTGGAATCGACTAAACGATAACCGCCACCAGGGCCCCTGACGCTTGCCACTAAACCAGACTGACGCAACCGAGCAAATAGCTGCTCTAGATACGACAACGAAATTGTTTGTCGCTCCGATATTTCTGCTAAAGACACCGGTTTCTCTTGCGCATGCAGAGCCAAATCTAGCATCGCCGTCACTGCATAGCGCCCTCTTGTCGTCAGTCGCATGGTTATTGTCGTCCCTAAAATAGAAGCTAAAAATGATTATCTATAACCGTAATTATCTAATACCCTAGTATTTTAGTCAACTACTATGCATGGCGTTGACTAGAGAGATTCTTTTGTACGACCCGCTGCAGTCAACAGACCACGCAGCATTGAAACTTCCATTTTATCCATTCTGGTGCGGTTAAAAAGCCGGCGCATGCGAGTGAGCAATTGTTTTGGATTATCTGGATCATAAAAATTCAACATAGCCATGGTTTCTGCTAAATGATGGTGAAATAGCTCTAACTCATCAGCGGTGGCTAATGGCTGATCCCACTCATCCATGGAGGGCAATACTCCATTTTCATCCTGCAAGCTCGCCATGCGTACTTCGTAAGCAAGTACCTGAACGGCTGTCGCCAAATTGAGAGAGCTGTAGTCTGGATTAGAGGGAATATGCACATGATAGTGACACTTTTGTAGCTCAGCGTTGGTTAAACCTCGATCTTCACGGCCGAATAGCAAAGCAACATTATGTCTAGCCGCTTCACCCCAGATTTTTTCTCCACATTCTCGAGGATTAATTAACGGCCAGGGGATACGCCGCTCTCTAGCACTGGTTCCGACAACCAGGCCGCAACCTGCAATCGCTTCATCCAAGGATTCAACAACCTTCACGTTTGTTAATATATCGCGCGCACCCGCCGCACGCCATACAGCACGAGGTGCGGGATACTCGCGTGGCTGAACCAGATAGAGCTCTGTTAGTCCCATATTTTTAATCGCCCGAGCCGCACCACCAATGTTACCGGGATGGGTGGTGTTGACCAAAACCATACGAATTTTAGATTGCCGTTTTACAGTTGACACAAACTACCTCTCAAGTGTGTTTTACCACTCTTTTATTGATCAGTTAAAAATTGGGTGGCGAGTGTATCAGAATCAAGGTTCTCTGGTACAATGCGCGCCGTCTAAACATCACTTGGAAAGCTCTTATGCAACCGATGGTCAATATCGCACTCCGCGCTGCCCGTCAGGCCGGCGAGATGATAGTAAAAGCTGCCGACAACTTAGAGTTAGTCAAAGTCGATGAAAAAGGTCGTCATGACTTTGTCACTGAGGTTGATCGACGTTCTGAAGAAATGATTATTGAGCAACTTAAGAAAGCCTTTCCAGAGCATTGCTTTCTTGGAGAAGAGGGCGGCTCTACTGGCAACGAGAATAGTGATTTCCAATGGATAATCGACCCCTTAGATGGCACCACTAATTTTGTGCGAGGCATACCGCATGTGGCGATCTCGATCGCCTGCCGAGTAAAAGGTCGTCTGGAGCATGCCGTCATTCTAGAGCCCTTCAAACGCGAGGAGTTTACTGCTAGCCGCGGCGGCGGCGCTCGATTGAATGGCCGCCGGATTCGTGTGTCAGGTCGCCGCGAAGAAGCAGGTGCTCTCTATGCCACCGGAATCCCTTTCAGTGATCCATCCTTTAGCGAAATGACCAATTATTTAGCATGCATGCATGAGTTTGCGGATAACTCCTCTGGTATTAGGCGCCTAGGAGTAGCCTCTCTCGATTTAGCGTATATAGCGGCAGGACGAATGGATGTATTCTGGGAAATGTACCTAAAACCTTGGGATATAGCCGCTGGAGCTCTAATTGTCCGTGAAGCCGGTGGAATGGTGAGTGATTTTCAAGGCGGAGAATCATTCCTAGACACCGGACATATTGTTGCCTGCACACCGAGACTGTTTAAACCAACGCTAAAGGTGGTTGCTAAGCATCTGGGGCACATTAAATAGGGAAAAACGTAATAACTTGCAACAAGGTATTGAAAAGCCATGTTGGATTTACTTTTGAAACACGGTATGACATTTAACAATGGTTAACGCAAAACCAAACAACAAAGCTAATAAGAGAAACGCAGACAATGGCTAATGACGGAAACTATAAAAAAAGCAAAATCGGAAATCACGCGCTTAAGCCAGAAACAATGATGATGTCCTACGGTTATGATCCACAACTATCTGAGGGCTCTGTCAAACCACCTGTCTTTTTGACTTCCACATTTGCTTACCAATCACCAGAGGAAGGTGAAGAGTTTTTTCACATTATGGCCGGCCGAAAGCCCGCACCAAAGGGTAACATTGGCGGCCTCATCTACAGCCGCTTCAATCATCCCAACGTCGAAATCATCGAAGATCGACTGTCGCTCTTTGAGGGCTCAGAGNGCTCTGTGGTTTGTTCAAGTGGTATGGGTGCCATCAGCGCCGTACTGTTGGCTTATTTGCGGCCCGGCGATGTGATTGTCCAAAGCGCGCCTTTATATGGCGGCACTGAAACGCTTATCCGAAAATTCCTACCCGAATTTAATATTCAAACTGGCGAATTTCATGACGGTTTGGACGAAACAGGTATGCTTTCCTCACTGCGTGATGCTGGCAAAAAAGGCCGTATTGCCTTAGTTTTTATTGAATCACCGGCCAATCCAACTAATGCTCTTGTCGATTTTGAAGCGCTCAACCGCGTGTTAGATATTATTAAATCGGAAACAGGCCACCGTCCAATCAGTGTATGTGATAACACTCTTATGGGACCTATTTTTCAACAAGCCGTGCCCCAAGGTATCGACATGGCTATGTACTCTTTGACCAAATACGTGGGTGGTCACAGTGACCTTGTCGCAGGTGCTGTCTGCGGAAGTATTGAAATGCTTCGCCCAGTTCGTGCTACACGAGGTATTCTGGGCCTCAACCTCGATCCACATACAAGCTGGATGATATCTCGCTCACTCGAAACTTTAAGTATCCGTATGCAACGTTCTGCTGATAGTGGTCATAAAGTNGCACAGTGGATTGCTGGTAATTCCTATATTTCCGCAAAGATNATGCATCCTGACTTCATCACGGATGAAGCTTATCAAACCGTTTATAAACGCCAGTGTTCAGGGCCAAGCTCAACATTCTCTTTTGNAATCGATGTTTCCAAATCTGACGCCTTTCGATTGATTAATAACCTGTCTATTTTTAAATCTGCTGTCAGCCTTGGTGGTAGTGAGAGNCTTGTGTGTCATCCGGGCAGCACAACACACTCTGGCGTGTCAGTTGATCTACGTAAGAAATTTGGCATAACCGACGGCCTTATTCGTCTTTCAATAGGCCTAGAACATCCAGATGATCTTATTGCCGATCTTGATAACGCCTTTAGAGCCACATTCAAGAGTGCTAAATCTACATAAAATACGACCAGTGCATCCTTAATAAAACACCACATTACGAAATTTTATCCTAACTTTTTAAGGTGACAATGAGGACAAGTCACATACACTAGTGGCGTTCGATCATCACTACTTCTTAAAAATTAAGATANNACGTTTTGTTTTATTACAGTTTCTTTATGAGCTTCAAGGTTGCACGGTGTGCTTGAAAGATATGCTCTGCGAAAAGAACTCAACTGCACGTTTTATGATATCGCATTTAAATCAGTTAACTTAAAAGATGACGCTAGATTTACAGTACAATTTGATGAACACCAAACTTACACTATTGACATAGACCGCTCAAAAAGCCAGTAAGCGCTGCAACTTCCAATAAAATAAATAGTTAGTTGAGTGATGGCTACCTGGCTTTTATCTAGGGCAGGTATGGTTTTGATAGCAAGGAATGAGATCGTCATTACGGCAGCGATAAACAATAGCTGCCCAACTTCGACACCAATATTAAAAAATAGCAGTGCGTGGATTTTCATTGACTGCGGTAGCCCCAACTCTTGCAGTACCACCGCAAACCCAAATCCATGAAGTAATCCAAAGACAGAAGATACTGTTATCGGATAACGCCATGTAAAGCTGGTGTGATCTTTGATCCGATAATGCTTAATAATCTCAACAGCCAGTAAAAGAATACTCAGTGCAATAAGTAGCTCAACTAGCTCAGTCCTGACCTGCACAATATTTAAGGTCGCCAAACTCAAGGTGATCGAATGCGCTACGGTAAACCCCGTCACTGTGAGCACTAGCCGCCTGAAACTGCGAGCAATCACAATTAAACACACAATGAATAAAAGATGGTCTGTTCCAACCAAGATATGCTCAATACCGGCAAAAAGATATTGCTTGCTGACATCCAGTGGCTCATCGAGCACACCCAATGTAATGGTGGTCACTTCAGGTCCTGAGAAGATTTGCTGAGGATCGGAGGATAAACGATTAAACACAACCAAAGATGTTAACGCGGGGTTACCCAGAGGATAAATCAGTCTTATATTGAATTTTAAGTCAGTCTCACTGCACTCATAGAATGCCCGTCCCAGCAAACCGGCTGGTGACTGATCCATTGCCAAATTACAACTGATATGTTCTAAACTAATCCGCGGTTCCTCTCCCTCGGCCATGACTGGAGGAATTTTCCACCTTACCGAGTACTTGAAAGAAGACACCTGATCAACTTCAACATAGACCGGCCTCGCCTCATCCGCTGTGATCTGTGACATGAACGCAAATAGATATAAGAAGGCTAAGGTAGTTCTAATCAATTGGCCTGAACTCTTTTGATAATCTGATATTTGGCACGAAGCGCATCAACAGCCAAGCGCTTAATTTTATCCTGTTGCTGCCGCTGTGCATCCGCCAAAACCACTCCACTGATTTCATTAAGTTGAGGAATAAAGGACTCAATATTTTTGGTCAGCAGCACCAGATGCCATCCATAATTTGACTGCAATGGACCCTGCCACTGTACCTCGACACCCGGCAGGAGTGGGTTTAAAGCGAATAATTTTTGCTCAAATGACCGCCCAAAATGACTGGCTATTTCTTGACTGTCTCTATTAACGTAATTTCGGTTGTATAAAAACCGCTCACCATACCGTCCGGCTTTTTCAAAGGGTACTTGAGTCTTATTAATCGCTGTAAGTAAACTCTCAGCCTGAACTTTACTCTCTTCAGGACCGCGTTTTTCACTAGAGACAAAAACATGCGTAAAGGTAGCGCTAGCAGGTTTCCTGTAGTCTTCCTTGTTAGCCTCATAAAAGACCGTTAAATCATCTTTTGTGAGAGGCTCTACCTCATCATAAAAACCCTGCGCCAAGTAGTCCATCTTTTGCATGAGGCGTCGGCGAATAATAGGATCATTGCGATCTAAATCTAGCGCCAGTGCCTCTCGGTAAAGTACCTCTCCGCGAACATAGTCATCTATGAGTGTCTGCCGTCGATCATCACTCATTGCCGCTAAGGCCTTTTTGGCTTGCTCAGGTTTAAACTTTTTCGCTTGCTGTTGCAAAAATTGAGTTAATACTTTTTCATCAACCAGAATGTTGTTCTGACTGTCTGCATAATCATCAGAGTTCAATAATCGTTCGCCACCAAACAATAAGAGACCGATAGCCATAAATTGTATCAAGGGCTCTTTGATTAATTGGCGGTAAGAAAATTTCATAGGCAATACCATTTGTTCAACAATTCAACTACATGCGTGTTCAGGAAGGGGTATCACCGAAAAGCACCTTCATTTCTGCTCTCTGCCAAAATAGGTAAAGAGCAAAGTATTGAGGTGCTCAGCACTGCACTAAGTCGCTTTTTCAAACCAGTCTCCTAAAATATCAGCTATTGGGGCTTATACCAAATAGGCGAAGAGTAGGCTCGCTCCTGAATCGTTTTAGGTCCTCTTGGTGGCTGATCCAATTCCAATGCCAAGCTGTCAAGTAACCCGTTTCTGGGTGTTGGGATTTGCAATACTCGAACGTAATAAAATGCAGATTGCTGCGGATTAAAATCTGGATCTGCCCACCTCAGTGAGAATTCGGGCTGACCAATAGTATTCGTATAACGACCAGAGCTAACATCAACTGTATTACCTACCGGTGGCAAAGTACCACTCACATCTAATTGGCGCCCATCAGACCAAGCAACGTTATAGACCCTTTCCTGCTGCTGGCCAGTATTATCAATCCATCCTTTGACCACCTGAAACCGATCTAAGTTAGCGCCCGTAGGATCCTTTACTGCTCGCAATAAAAACACTGGCGCGTTGCCGTTGTTTTCATTCGCCACCAAATCACCCCCCATGGGGACGCCGTACTGACCGCCAATCAAAGCAAATTTCTCGCTAGTCTCAGCACCTTTTGGAAAATCCCATCCGGCAAACATTTGAACCCGTAACCGAGGACCTGAGGTGGCATAAACTTCCTTGCGCTTAAAGGCGGCATATATTGCCTCGCGCGTATTCTCTTCAGCCCAGACGGCGGCCAAACCAGATGCGGACATGTTCCATCCATTAGAGGAGCTGATACTTCCGTAGCGTTCTTTAGTTTCGGGCGTTGAGTCCTTTGCCATTTTCCCCCAAAAGTTGCCTTCTTCGGCAGAGGACAAACCAGAGTGAGCATCGGTCGACCCAATTAGTCCGAATTTGTAGGGATTGACACCAATATCTTGCTCAATTGCTAGCCCCTTTTTTAATGCCGGTCGAATATAATCTGCCCTAGAGCTCTTATACTCGGACTTTCCTTGTTGGATATAATGATCATAGTTCTCAAAATCTGCGAATGCATCATCTGGAGAAAAATCACTGCGCGTTTCACTGTCGCCTTTGATCTGAGTAACTTCGACAATAGGCTCCCATTTGATCCGACGGCGAGCATAATCAGCATCGATAGGCGCTCCTCGCAAAGTAGTATTATCAAACATATAGCCTTTAGAGATATTCGAGTTATGGGGAATGGCCATAAATCGAGTTCCAGTGCGTTGCTGAGTATCATCTAACCATTGCCAGAGATCCTCTGGATACTGACTTTTGTCTGACCCATAAGGTAAGAACTGCTTGGCTTTATCGGCACCATCTGGAGTTATAACAATGCGATGTAAATTGGCTCCCATGGGAATAGAACTCCATTCCCAACCCAGCAGACTGGTAAACGTACCCGGATTATTGTGGCGTTCTGCACTGTCAATAATGTCATCCCAAGCCATTTTTGATGTTTGAGTTGTGTCACCAAAAATATTCACATCTGAAATGTTATTACTGGCATTTTGCACTGGGTCACTATGATCGTTATCCACGGCAATCTTAGGTAAGAATTGTCCAAAAAACTGTAATCCAGTATCAGTGTCGATAGCTTCATTCATCAGCCTAAAGGCATACCATCTTTTGATATTTCCAATCCAACCAAGATCTTCTTTTATTATTGTGCCTTCGCGGACGGCTCGCATGACACCCAGCATCTCTGCATGATCTGAAACTACTAAAAAATCCAGCGGTGTATCAATCTGTACTCGCGCACGATTGTAGGGGTGTATCACGGGCTGACCTTTCGCCCAACGGTAGGCTGTATCTGGGTCTGCACTGTGATTATTATTTAAAAACGCATCAAAGGAATATGAGCTATGAAGGTGAGTATCACCGAAATAGACATTTTTGCTTGTCTCTGCACTGGCCATTGCACTGGCCAGTGCACAAACCATTATGATAACTATCTTCATTGTTACTACTCCCTCAAACTTTCTAATTTTTTGGTTCAAATATTGTAGAGCAACCACGTCGATTAGTGATATCTCAGTGGAACCAACTGCCACGGCATGACACGGTCTGCTTGCTCGAAATTCGCAAAAACTAGTTTATGGCATGCTGACTGCCACTTCAACNGTTTTGAGAATTTACTGCACAATAGTAAGCGCTGGGGTAAAGTGCTTGAAAAATAATCTTACTACCTAAGGCTACTATGCAAAAGTTTTCTAAAATGACCGGTATCTCAGTGGTCGTTGCCAATATGATAGGGACCGGCGTTTTTACCAGCTTGGGATTTCAGCTGCTGGGTATTCAATCTTACTTCGCACTGATGATGTTGTGGTTAATTGGCGGCTTAACCGCGCTTTGCGGTGCACTCACTTACGCTGAACTTGGCGCGAATTTACCGCGGTCGGGCGGTGAATATAATTTTCTTGGCCGGCTCTATCACCCCTGCGCCGGTTTTATTTCCGGCTGGGTGTCTGCGACAGTGGGTTTTGCTGCGCCTGTTGCACTTGCCGCCATGACGTTTGGTGCTTACCTATCTGCGGTCTTTCCAGAACTTCCAAGAACCAGTTCCGCGGTTATTTTGGTTGTTGTACTTACTGTTATTCACTGCTTATCTCGACAAGCCAGCAGTAGCTTTCAGCAAGTCTTTACGGCTCTCAAAGTCATCTTAATTTTAGTGTTTTGCCTTGCGCTTTTTATCTGGGGCAGCACGCCACAGGCCATAAGCCTAATGCCGAGCGCAGGTGATGAGAAATTATTATTTAGTGGCGCCTTTGCAGTGTCTTTGATTTACGTGAACTATGCCTATACTGGCTGGAATGCAGTGACCTATGTCACTAGCGAACTGGATGATCCGCAGCGCAATTTACCAATCGTACTATTGGTGGGTACGGTATCTGTCATGCTGATTTATCTGCTACTTAACTTTACTTTTTTAAGCGCTGCACCCATTTCTCTGCTAGAAGGTAAATTAGAGGTCGGAGTTATTGTTGCCGACCATGCCCTTGGCGACACCGCAGGCAAAACTATGGGCGCTATTTTAGCGTTACTTCTCATTTCCACCGTCAGTGCGATGACGATGGCTGGACCAAGAGTCCTACAAGTGATCGGTGAAGACTTTACATTTTTTAAACGATTAAGTCAGGTTAACGCTAACGGTATCCCTACTACAGCCATTATCTTTCAAAGCTCGCTAGCGATCATTTTTATTGTCAGCGCCACCTTCGAATCTGTACTGGTGTTTTCAAGTTTTGTGTTGGGTATTAACACGCTATTTTCAGTGGTTGGGGTTTTTATACTGCGCTTTAAAAAGCTCAACATGGAAGGGGCCTACCGAACCTTCGGCTACCCAGTAGCGCCATTGATTTATTTAGCCGTCACGCTGTGGACGCTAATTTATGTATTAGTCTCCAAACCTCAAGAAGGGGCAATGGGAATAACCATCATTGTCGCCGGAGGCATCATGTATTTATTGACGATCAAAATGGATGCGCTGAAAAAATGAAGCTATCCAGATAATTCTAGCTGCCCAGATAAGAATCTGGGCAGCTATCTATCAGATTACTATGCTGTAATCCCTTTGATTTCAAGGAAATCGTCAAAACCATACTCGCCCCACTCCCGACCATTGCCAGACTGCTTGTAGCCACCGAAAGGTGCGGCATAGTCTTGGGAGGCGCTATTAATACTAACCATACCTGCGCGCAATTTCCCCGCTACTCGCGCGGCTCTTTCTTTGCTACCAGTGCTAAAATATGCCGACAGCCCGTATGGCGTGTCATTAGCAATCTCAATGGCTTGCTCTTCACTATCAAAGGGAATCATTGTTAAAACAGGCCCAAATATTTCTTCACGAGCAATCGTCATACCATTGTTTACATCAGCAAAAATCGTCGGCTTAACAAAATAACCAGTTTCTAAACCCTCTGGCTTACCAAGGCCTCCTGCTACTAGCGTCGCACCCTCTTCAATGCCTGTATGAATCAATCCTTGAACTTTATCAAACTGTACTCGGCTAGAGAGCGGCCCCAAATGCCAACCTTCTTTAGTCGGTTGATCCACAGCTACATTCGCGGCGGCCTCTTTCGCAATGGCCAGAGCTTTCCCATACACAGATGACTGAACTAACATGCGCGATGGCGCATTGCAGGATTGACCAGTGTTACCCATCATGTGAGTAACCCCGGCAGTTACTGCTTTCTCAAGATCAGCATCCTCAAAAATTATATTCGGTGACTTTCCTCCCAGCTCTTGGGTCACACGCTTAACCGTGTCCGCAGCAGCCTTAGCAACCAGAATTCCAGCACGAGTTGACCCAGTAAACGACACCATATCAACGTCAGGATGGCTAGCAATGACTGAACCTACATTGGGCCCATCACCATTGACCATGTTGTAGACACCCGCAGGAAAGCCTGCCTGACTCATTATTTCAGTAAACAAATAACCTGAAATAGGCGCTATCTCACTGGGTTTCAAAACCATAGTACAACCCGTTGCAAGTGCAGGCGCCACCTTGCAACTGATCTGATTTATGGGCCAATTCCAAGGCGTAATAAACCCGCAGACGCCGATAGCTTCTTTGACGATTCTGGTACCGCCTACCTGACGCTCAAATTCAAATTGCTTCAAGGCTTCAAGAGCCGCATTGATGTGACCACGGCCACAATCTGCCTGAGCAGCAGTGGCAAAAGAAATAGGCGCCCCCATCTCAACAGAGATAGCCACCGCCATTTCATCATAGCGATCCATATAAATTTGTAGCAGCTTTTCCATCAAGGCAATTCGCTCATCCACTGAGGTCTGAGAAAAACCTAGGAATGCGCGCCTAGCGGCAGCTACAGCAAGATTCACGTCTGCCGCAGCGCCCAGTGATATCGTTGCCACTAGCTCTTCATTAGCTGGGTTTTCAACCGCTAGGTCATTACTTTGAATGGGATCGACCCACTGACCATCAATATAAAATTTTCGTAAATCTTTCATCATTACCTCTACAGGAGTTTTTCTTTTTTAATGGCTGGACTGTATTAGTCCGGTAAGCAATCGTCTATACCCTATCAGGGGAATCTACTACAGCAAAGCCTCTATTGACGATAACGTCTGTGGGCCTATCAATCTATGTAAAAGTGTACCGTCAGGGCTGATGATCAATGTTTCAGGCAGTATCGATACAGGTTCTAGTCCCCAGGTAACCCTTGGGTCTCTAATAAAACTTGGGAACTGAATACCCAGTTTGGTAATTTCGCTGCGCAATGTCTCGCCTTGTGATCCATCGAAATTAACCCCCAACACGTCCAACTTATCAACATGATGTGCCGCAAGTTCGTTTAACTCAGGAATTTCCTTGCGGCAAGGTGCACACCAAACTGCCCAATAATTAATCACCAACAGCTTTCCAGGCGCAGTTACATCAATCGATGTTCCGTCCAACGTTGGGTAGCCGTTGTCGGAGGAACATCCAACCAAAAGCAACCCGATGATAAATAATTTTTTTAACATTTTTATTCCTTATGCCAGCCGATTTAAGCCGCCCCTATACCACTTGACGTCAGAACCCTAGCATAGCGCACTTTACGAGAAATTTTGACCGAAACTAACCCTAATTCAAGACAGTGACTCATTAATCATAGGGCATTTAAGATTCTTCCTGTTTTGAGTCATTAGCCTTACAATGAGAGCTTCCAAAAAAGGGCATGTAACTAATCTACTATGGTGACGATCTACCACAATCCGCGATGTTCGAAATCACGCCAAACTCTGGATATTTTGCGTGCCCATAATGTCGACACTACGGTAATCCTCTATTTAAAGGAGCCAATGGGTGCGTCAGATCTTAAATTAGTGCTGACAAAATTAGGCATGACTCCTAGCCAACTCATTCGTCAAAATGAAGCTGACTTCAAACGCTTAACATTAGATTCAGTAAATGTGACTGAGCAACACTTATTTGAAGCCATGTTAATGCATCCCAATTTAATAGAACGGCCCATTGTTGTGGTCGATACTAAGGCCGTAATTGGGCGTCCTCCTGAAAATGTACTTGGTCTCTTATGATGAATACTGATACTGACAATCCCTATATTTTAGTGCTTTACTACAGTCGTCATGGTCACGTAAAAATGCTTGCAGAGCAGATCGCTCTGGGAGTTGAAAGCGCTGGTCTAGAGGCGCGATTAAGAACTGTGCCTGCAATATCTACGGTGTGCGAAGCAACCGAAGATGATATTCCAGTTAATGGCGATATTTATTGCACTGAAGACGACTTAACCAACTGCTCCGGCTTGTTGATTGGCAGCCCGACTCGATTTGGTAACATGGCCGCGCCCCTAAAATATTTTATTGATGGCACAGCTAGTCTATGGCTAAGTGGCGCCCTAGTTGATAAACCAGCAGGCGCATTCACCTCTTCCTCAAGTCTTCATGGCGGCCAGGAGTCAACGCTGCTATCGATGATGCTGCCGCTGTTGCATCAAGGTATGCTGATTACCGGCGTGCCCTACTCTGAGAAAGCCTTAACAGCTACTACCACCGGTGGAACGCCCTATGGCTCAAGTCATGTCGAGGCCGACGCCCTAAGCACAGAAGAAGTGCAGATTTGTCGATCTCAAGGGACTCGCCTAGCCATTCTGGCAAAAAAGTTGACCTCCAAAAATAATCAGTAATCGACTAACAATATTGGGAAGGTATCGGTGAAGCTCGAACTAAAAATAGCTATTTCAAAACTAGCAATACAGTATAGTTTTTTCATTTTGTTAATTACGCTAACCGTTAACCTGTGGTTGCAAAGTGCGCCATTGGTCATCTACTTTATGTCCCTTGCACCGCTGGTGGTATTTATTTCAGGTATTATCAAAGTTAGGCTGCGCACGCTTATTTGGTTGTGCTTTGTACTTCTTCTCTACTTTGCCATAGCGACTTATAAGTTGAGTGTTCCAGACCCTAGACCCCTAGATATTGCGGAGCTAGTGCTAATTGTTGTATTGTTCGTTGCAGCAACAGCCAACGCGAGACTGAGACAAAAAAACACTCTGTAACACTCATTTAGCAACTAAAAGGAAGTCCAGTGACTGACAAAAAACCAGGTTTAATACGTCGAATTTTTCAGTTTATCGGCAGTGTATTGACGGCGATACGCTATGCTTTTAGCTTATTAATTGTGGTTGTGCTTTTCTCGGTCATTGGCGGTATGTTTGCAGATAATATCCAACCTGTGCCCGCAGAAGGTGCCTTATATCTTGCGCCTCAGGGTTTTCTAGTTGATCAAAAAAGCTATATTGACCCTCTCGCACAGGTTCTAGCACAGGGTAGTCAGCAGAATGCTGAAACGCTGGTGCGCGATATAGTGGAAGCCATTGATACTGCCAGAGACGACAGTAGAATTACCCATTTACTGTTAGATACCGGCTATATGGCTGGCGCTAGTCTCAGTAAGCTTCAAGAAATAGGCGCCGCTCTGCGCCGCTTTAAAGCGACTGAGAAACCCATTATTGCAGTTGCAGATTATTTCACCCAGTCACAATACTTTCTCGCAGCACACGCCGATGAAATAATACTTAACCCCTTGGGCGCAGTAATGATAACCGGCTTCGGTTCTTACAGAAATTACTTTAAAGAGGCCCTAGATAAGCTGAATATTACCATGAATATTTTTCGCGTCGGCCAATTTAAAAGTGCCGTGGAGCCACTGATGGGTAACAGTATGTCCTCTCAGGTACGCGATGAAACAGGTGCTTTACTCAATGACCTATGGCAATCCTATACCTCTGAGATAGAAAACCTGCGAAGCCTCGATGAAGGTACTGTCAATGATTACGCTAATAATCTACATCTTTCACTTGAACAATATAAAGGTGACAGTGCGGCCGTATCCCAGGCGGCGGGGCTGGTCGATACCATTACCAATCGCTCAGGCATTCATCAATATTTAACGGCGAATATAGCTGGCGAAGAAGATGACTTCTTCAGTATCGACATGGACAGTTATCTATCCAACACGCGTCTTGTCAATAAGCGGCTCTCCACCGGTAAAGATCAGATAGCCGTTGTGGTAGCCAGCGGATCGATCATGGATGGGCAGCAACCGGAAGGCAGTATCGGCGGTGATACCTTAGCGATGATTTTTAGAGAATTGCGCGAAGATGAGAATGTTAAAGCGGTGGTATTGAGAGTTGATAGTGGCGGTGGTAGTGCATTCGCGTCTGAAATTATCCGAGACTCGATTAATGCTACCCAAGATCAAGGTATCCCTGTGGTGGTTTCGATGAGCAGCGCTGCTGCATCAGGAGGCTACTGGATCGCCGCAGAGGCCGACAGAATACTAGCAATGCCAACAACTATCACTGGCTCCATCGGCGTATGGGGGGTTGTTCCCACTATTGACCAATCTCTGGCAAAGCTGGGCATCTATTCCGATGGTGTTGGCACCACAGACATTGCAGCAATGATGGAACTCGATCGTCCTCTCACCGAACAAACCAAACTTATTATCCAGTCCGGTGTAGATAATATTTACACCCGTTTCATCACGCTTGTTGCCAACGGTCGAGACTCAACACCTGCAGAGGTGCATGAAATTGCTCAAGGTCGCGTATGGACGGGAAATCAAGCGTTGGCCAATGGTTTGATCGATCAGTTAGGGGATCTCAATGATGCCATCGTAGTGGCTGCTGAAATCGCTGATTTAAATGATTATCAGATCGACTACCGCCGCAAAGAAATGACTCCCATTGAAGTCTTATTAACTGGCCTAAACAGTAATGTTGCCGCTTCCTTGCAAGGACTCGGGCTGACATTACCTATAGAGAGTTCAATACCTGATAACAATCTTGTTCGTTACGCCAAAAAAATACTGGCGCCTTTAAGCTTCATCGATACATTAAATGATCCTCAAAATATTTATTTATATTGCGAAAAATGTCCTCTTTAAGAGCGCTAAACTAAGCCTCCAAATTACTATACAACCGTCTCCGTCTGTGTCCGACTCAACGTTGTCCCATCAAATATAAGTGAGGGTATTATTCAACAACTGATGACGGAAAATGATTAAAAATCGTCGCCCAAATAGGTTTGTTAAACAACAGTCACTACATTAAGTTTGTGCTAGAGATCCAAGGTAACTTTTACAAATGGCACAGTTAATCGACGTTGCTCACGCAACGAAGCCTTATCCAACGTTTCCAGCGCCTGCATCAGAGTATGGGTATCTCTGGGCAATCGATGCAGTAAAAAAAGAGCCACCTCATCAGAAAGATATAGCCCTCGCCGATTGGATCGATATTGCAATAGCCGTCGTTGATCAGTATCACTAAAGGCTGGTAAATGCAGGGAGACGCCGGATTTTAGCCTCGACAACAAATCGGCAAGAGGAATATCCAACTGATCGGCGGGTTGATGTGCTGCAATCACTAGACGAGTTCCGGAATCGCGACAATTATTAAATAGATTGAACAGTGGTACCTGCCAATCTTCGCAACTAGCGACTATTTGAAAATCATCAATACAAACCAAAGGCGACTTATCTAGCCCCTCTAAAACTTGACTTGCAGGATAACTATTTAAGTCTTTTAGTGGCAAATAAACGCTACCCGTAGTTTTACTCAGCCCCGTAGTTTGACAAATAGCCTGAAGCAGATGGGATAATCCAGTACCACTACCTCCGGACAGATAGGCAAACTTGCGAGCATCGTCTTCGAGCAAAAAAGTCGCCATGTGCTGAGGCGTGCCATTAGGCGCATAGTAGTTATCAAATGTGGCTTGGTCATCTAACGCAATGGCCAAACTCAGTTGCTCAATAGGTTTCATTTTGCAGTCCAGTCAAAAACAAGATATTCACTAGCATTCGACAAGTTAGCACTGCGGCTGCGAAAGTAACCGCTACGCACCAAAGCCTTATGGAGCAGTGCAGCACCCCCTTCGGCAGATACAGATAAGGTAATTTGACTTTCTCTGGTTGAAAATAAGTCAAATGAACTGACTATCTCAAGCTTCTTAAGCTGCTCATTAACGCGCTGGTAGTCACTGTAGGTCTTGATGCCTGTGATTTCGACGAGGAGTGAATTGGTATCGCCCCTAGGGATATAACTAAAGGAGCCGGTTAGACTATTTAGAATATTATGTACTGCAGAGGTGATAAGAAGCTGATCTCGCTCGGCGTTAAAGTCACCTAACTGCCGTCGGCCAGCAACTTGATAGACCCAAGCTCCGCGAATATCTCCAATTGAGGTTCGATAAAAACGCAGTGCGACCCAACCATCCGCACTGTACCTTTGTGACGCTGATTCAATTTTTTCAGCCTGAAGGTTCCAAGCTGACTCAATAGGCAGAGCGAGCTGATCTTCGAGATCAAAGGTTGGGAGCATATAAGGGATGCCCCGCTCTGTCATCACCTCGGACAATTCGGCGACAATATCGGCGCCTATATTGTTGTCTGCTAAGCTCGAAGAATCTTGACCTAAAAACTCTCGGCCAGTTGCTGAATCATCCATGACTACCCAAACTAATAATTTTGGCCTATTCGATGGCAATACTGGTAGCTGGTTATTACGAATGAGTTCGTCAATAGCCGATCGGGAGAAAGACACGCGCAGACCAATTGGTGTGTCAATCAAGTCTTGGGACAGTCGGTTACTTGTTGCGGGTATATCTTGAAAACTTAAGGCGTCAATATAGGTACTGGCATTATCAAACAAGGGCCTCAAACGGCTTAATTGCAAAATTTCGCCATTGCCGGTCAATTTTACTAATACTTTTTTAAGTGCCTCACTAATACCTCGCTGCTTCGACTCTGCACTTTGATCTGCAACAGCNACCAAACTTACGTACAGATTCTCAACTTCTTCGGCAATGCTTAGCTGGCTGCTAATACATAATAATATGACTAANACTTTTCTTAACATCACTACTCCGCCTGATCTTTGCGTATTGTAACAGCCGTTCATCCACATTAGCCTTAATGTTAAAAATATCGTTATTTTAAAATAACATCAATTAAAAAATAGCGCCTATATGTCAGCCGCGCTAAAATGATGGCTTTCTAATAGGACGTTCTCCCCATGGCCGAAAATAAACCATCGTTGAGCTATAAAGATGCAGGTGTTGATATTGATGCTGGAAATGCTTTAATCGAAAAAATAAAAGGCGCTGCTAAGCGCACACGTCGCTCCGAGGTGATGGCCGGATTAGGTGGGTTTGGCGCATTATTTGAGCTACCTACTGGTTATAAGCAACCCGTTCTAGTGTCAGGTACCGACGGGGTTGGTACCAAACTGCGTCTCGCGCTTGATTACGGAAGACATGATACGGTCGGTATCGATCTAGTCGCCATGTGTGTGAACGATCTTATTGTCTGCGGTGCCGAACCATTGTTCTTTCTCGATTATTATGCGACTGGCAAGCTGGATATAGATACTGCTGCCGCTGTCGTCAATGGTATAGCCGATGGCTGTGAACTATCTGGTTGCTCACTGATTGGTGGAGAAACTGCAGAGATGCCGGGAATGTACGAAGATCAAGACTATGATCTTGCAGGCTTTTGTGTCGGTATTGCAGAGAAATCTGAACTCATCGATGGCAGTAAAGTCTCCACTGGCGATGTGTTGATTGGGCTTGCATCAAGTGGACCCCATTCCAACGGCTATTCTCTTATTCGAAAAGTGCTCGAAGTAACAGAAACCAATCCGGCTAGCACACAACTTGACGGTCAACCGCTGATTGACTTACTGATGGCGCCTACCAAAATTTACGTCAAATCTCTACTCAAATTAATCGCCGAATCACCCGTGCATGCTCTCGCCCATATTACCGGCGGCGGTCTGCTTGAAAATATTCCTCGTGTACTGCCAGACAATGCAAAGGCCGTGATTAATGTTAACGCATGGCAGCGACCAGCCGTTTTTGACTGGTTACAACAAGGCGGTAATATCGATGAGCACGAAATGCATCGCACACTAAATTGCGGTGTAGGAATGGTTATTTGCGTTCCTGCATCGTCGGTTGATAACGCGCTTGAAAAACTCACTGCCGGCGGGGAAATAGCATTCATTCTGGGGGATATTCAGCCGATGTCAGCAGGCGATGAGCAGGTTCATTTACTTGGACTAAATCAATGACTGTTGGCGAGAAGCCACTCAGTAGAATCGTAGTGCTTATTTCAGGTAGCGGCTCCAATTTGCAGTCATTTATTGAAGCCTCCAAGGAAGGAAATATCGATGGCCAAATCATGGCCGTTATTAGCAACAGACCCGGTGTTAAGGGGCTTGAACGGGCTTCAAATGTCGGTATACCGAGTATAGTGGTTGACCATCGTGCCTTTGCATCAAGACAGGAATTTGATCGGTATCTTGCTGAGGTCATACAGGGATTTACGCCTGATCTAGTTGTTTTAGCTGGCTTTATGCGCATACTCACCACTGATTTTGTCAACCAATTCGTCGGTAAACTCATCAACATCCACCCATCTTTACTACCTGCCTATCCCGGTCTTAATACCCATCAAAGAGCGATTGAGGCTGGTGATTCAGTGGCCGGTGCCACCGTTCACTTTGTTACTCCAGAACTCGATGGCGGACCAGCCATACTGCAAGTAGAGGTTCCAATATTATCGACTGACACACCAACCCAGCTCGCTGCCCGAGTATTGGTCGAAGAACATAAAATTTATCCACTAGTAGCGCAGTGGTATTGCCAGGGTCGCATTGTCATGGATAAAGGTATAGTTTTTCATAACGGTGTGGAAGTTGGTAAAAGTGGCTTATTATTTTCTAATGAAAGTGAACATTAATAAGCTTCAAGACTCTAATTCCACTACGTCTAGTGTATTTGGCGTGCTGAGGAGCAAAATGACCAGCATTACAAACATAGTTAACCAAATTTCTTCACTGAAGTTGTTATGCTTCGTCCGCATACTTTTAATCACCATTGCCGCAACATTTTTGCCCTCTGTATATAGTTCAGAGCTGCCCGGCTATACCGCCAGCTATAGTGCTAAATACAATGGCATGGATATCACCGCCAAGTATCAATTAGAGCAGCTCGATGTTGGCACCTATATAGAAACATCTGAAGCCACGAGTATTTTCGGTAAAATTTCAGAACAAGCGCAATTTGAATTGAATACAGTTGGCCAAATAGTACCTCGAAGCTATCAATACAAGAGATCCTTAATGGGTGTTTCTCGGCGCGAAGAGCAATTATTTGATTGGGATAATAGCCAGCTCACCTACATAAAAAATGGGGCTCAGAAAATCGTTCCCCTAGTACCAAACTCGCTAGATCTAATCACCCATAAATTACAAATTCGCCGCGATCTTGAGGTGGGTAAAACCACTTTTTCTTACCCGGTGATGTCTCGCGATAGAGCCAAACAATATGATTATGAGGTACTCACTAAAGAAATGTTAATGACGGTATTAGGCCCCTTAAACACCACCAAATTACGAAGAGTTGTCAAGCAGGGTAAAAAGCGCGAAACTATCATTTGGTTGGCTGACGACTGGGCGTACCTTATAGTGAAATTATCTCATAGTGAAAATGGTGATAACCACCAACTTAATATTACCAGTGGGCAAGTCGCCGGCCGCGATATAGCTCCTTTGAAAATGACCCAAGAGAACCAGTTATGACGGCACCTCGAGCTTCCAACAATGCGAGTAAATTTATACTTGTGCTCGGTACATTGGCATCCATTATTATTGTCGGTGGCATTTTATATCAGGCGCAAAATGCCAGTTTAGTCGACGAAGAAATTCTTGCCATACCCGAGCAAGCTTCAGTAATGGAGATGACTGAACCAATGGTTCCTGAGGCGTCCATACCCGATTCTGTAAGCGTTGTTACCGACGTCGATGACGTCATTCAAAGCAAGCCGAGACTCCCCTCCCTGGACGACAGTGATCCATTCGTTCGCAAACGAGTGTCACTAATGAGCAGTAAAGAGAATCTGCACAGTTGGCTGGCTACTGACGATTTGTTGCGCCGAACGGCCAGCTATTTGGATGGTCTTGCGAGAGGAGTTATCCTGACTAAGATTTTTCCCTTGAGCCCGGCGGAGGGGAAATTTACAACCCATCGTGACGGCGAAGTCATCTGGTTAAATGCAGGTAATTACGAACGCTACAACTCGACAATCTTGATTTTAACGTCAATCGATATGAAATTAATGGCCCAAATGTTCCATTTTTCTCGACCGCTGATTGAGCGAGCCTTCTCAGAACTTGGTTATCAACCTCGGCAAATGGATGGCATTATCTTAACTGCCTTAGAACAAATTCTACTAGCACCAATTATCGTTGAGCCCATCCGACTAACGCGCGAGTCTGTTGCCTACAAATTTGCTGATCCAGAGCTTGAGTCGCTATCGCCACTGCAGAAACAGCTGGTACGCAGTGGTCCTGAAAACACTCGAAGAATTCAACAGCAGGCTCTACTGCTGAAGAATGCCTTGCTTAACCCCGCTGGCGAAAACTAGGACTAAATAAGCAATAACCGCACCCATACTTAGGTTTTAGGTAGGGTTACGCCAGTTTGACCTTGGTACTTGCCTCCTCTATCTGCGTAGGAGGTCGCACACACTTCGTCAGATTCAAAAAACAACATCTGAGCAACGCCTTCATTTGCATATATTTTGGCCGGAAGATTTGTCGTGTTGGAAAATTCTAATGTGACATGCCCTTCCCACTCTGGCTCAAGCGGTGTCACGTTGACAATAATCCCACAGCGAGCATAGGTGGACTTACCCAGACAGATAGTTAATACCGAACGCGGTATTTTGAAATATTCAACCGTTCTTGCCAAGGCAAATGAATTTGGTGGAATAACGCAGTAGTCGCCTGAAACATCAACGAAAGAATCTTCATCAAAGTTCTTAGGATCAACAGTTTTAGAATGTATATTAGTGAAAATTTTAAATTCATTGGCGCATCGGACATCATATCCATAACTTGACGTACCGTAGGAGATAACTCGTTCGTCTCCGGAATATCGTACCTGCTCACGCTCAAACGGTGAGATCATTTGCTGACTCTCGGCCATTCTGCGTATCCAATTATCTGATTTGATGCTCATGAATTACGTTCTCTCAGTTAGGCCATCGGGTGCAGTTAGTAACTGCTTTTGAATGTAGCCGGTATGATACGCATTTACAGTCTTTCAGCAAGGCCAGTCTTCAATATTAAGCTCAATTATTCAAAGACAATCTCTGGTCCAGTATCACTGTCCATTTCCACCAATTCAGTCATGACCAAGTTCCCGATATCTCGATATTGCTGGGCAATCGCATGATCTTTAAGTGCCGATACAGCGGGGATACCGCGATCACCCTGCTGTCTTATCGTAAGGTCTAAGGGCAGACTACCTAATAATTTGGTGCCATAATCAGCCGCCACTTTCGCTCCACCACCATCGCCGAAAATATGTTCTCCATGGCCACATTGGCTGCAGATATGAACTGCCATATTCTCAACAACACCCAATACCGGAATATTAACCTTCAAAAACATCTCGATACCCTTCCGCGCATCAAGCAGAGCAATATCCTGAGGCGTGGTGACAATAATGGCGCCTGCCACCTGGGCTTTTTGCGCCAGTGTTAGCTGAATATCACCAGTACCCGGTGGCATATCTACCACCAAGACGTCCAATTCACCCCATGCAGTTTGTTGCAGTAACTGCTGTAAAGCACCCGCCGCCATTGGTCCGCGCCATGCCATCGGGGTTTTATCCGTCACTAAATAAGCCATCGACATCGTCGCCAGACCGTGTGCCTGTATCGGTTGGAAATATTTCTCATCAACTGCCTGAGGGCGAGTATTTTCTGCAACACCTAACATCATGGCAATACTGGGGCCATAAATATCGGCATCAAGAAGCCCCACTCTCTGACCGCCCTGCTGTAATGCCAACGCCAAATTAACGGCGGTGGTTGACTTGCCCACACCCCCCTTGCCGGATGCAACTGCGATAATTTTTTTTACTTGGCTTAACACAAAAATACTCCAACTTTTTACTGTTTCTGAATAAGTCGCTAAACTGATCATGGCAACTGAATAGCCGATGAAAAGTTAGCATAAAATCGCTATACTTGCGTCTTTATAATAAACGCTAAAAGATGCCTACAATGTCGTCAAAACGTCAAATTCTGGTTAC
>JGI24540J26637_10000035_pt1 | contig 43383 bp, 48 predicted proteins | sample NorSeaMetagenome_FD_26637 | JGI IMG/M metagenome (IMG submission 26637)
AATTAAATTATTATTCATCACAGCAAAGCTGTTAGTGCCTACGGCACGATGAATAATAATTTAATTTAAAATAACTTAAGAAAATATTTTTTTGACTAAAGTTTTTATTTAATTTTATTTACTTTTTTTATTTGTTTTTTTTGTTTTCTTTTAATTCATTTTGTTTCTAAGTTTGTTTTATTTGTTTTTTTTTGAAACATTTTAAAACAAAATAAACAAAAAGGACTTAAAGATAAAATATATATAATATATTACAATGAGCGTTACCATAACCAATAAGAAAATTTGCGACTTCGCTAAAAAATATCCCGATATTAATTTAGAGGTTATATTATCCAATTTTATTGATCTTATTGAAAAGTTCGCCGGAAATTACACTAATGTTTCAGAAGAGAGAATTATTGAATCTATTGGAACACTTAAGAATGTATTTGGAGATATTAATACCAGCAATATTGATAATTATAAATCTATATTGAAATTAAACTCTTATGAAAACAAAGATGATATTAATAAGGTTCTCTCTACCATCACAAATAAAAATACTGAAATGCTTTCAAAAAATAAAGAAGAAACATTTAAACTTATTTCTGAAATGTTCTCAAAAAACAAAGATTTAATATCTAAAGACAATGAAATCGCTTTCCATAAAATGCAAAACATTTTACCACAAGACCTTGTAGATGGTATGAAAGACTATTTCATGAAAAATAAAACATCCGCATTCAAAGGACAACAGAGTGAAAACAAAATGGAGTTCCTTTTAAACGAGATTTTCAAAGACGGAGAGATTTCTAATATGGCGAAGACTAACCACGCCGGAGATTTCCATTTACGCAGAGAAAATAAAGACACTGTCATTATTGAAAACAAAGATTACAAAGCAAATGTTGGATTTGATGGTGTTGATAAATTTAGAAATGATTGCAAAAGCAACAATAAACATGGTGTAATTGTATCCCATCATTCTGGTATTGCTACCAAAAGAGACTATAGCGTGGAAATTTTTGATAATAAGGTATTGGTATATCTCACCAATGTTGATTATGATGGTTGTAAAATATTAACTGCTGTTAATTTAATAGATAATCTCGCAGAACAATTAAATAAAATATCTAATATCACCAATAATACTGGAAATGTTAGTATCGATAAAGATACTATGCTCGAAATTAACGATGAACTATCCAGTTTTGTTCAACAAAAAGAGAGACTTTACAAAACTATTAATAAAACCGCTATCGATCTAAAAGAATCTGCCGACTGTTTGAAATTACCCAAAATGACTGCTTTTTTTACTGGAAAATGTGATGTATTACAGTCTTACACATGTCAATGGTGCGACAAATCATTCCCTACTCGTGCTGGTCTTGGTAGTCATATGAAAACACATGCCACAAATAAAGCCGACAAGAAAAAACCAAAAAAAAACCCCTCAAAGAAAGAGGAGTGTGTTGTAATCAACGCCGACGAAAGTAGTTCGGATGATGGTTAATACATGCAGATGCTATTTTCAAACTTAAATAATTAATCGATTCCCTTATTTTATCAAATAAATTGAAAATTTATTTGATCGTTAGAGAGATTATAATAATCCCATATATAACAAAAAGGATTTATGGATTTATGAATAATACGCTAGTCAGCAAACAATTATCTATGGGTGTATTGCGTTTATCTTGTCTGGAACTTTTTTTGTTAGAACAAAAAAAATTGAATACACAAATTCTATATACATGTTGTCAAATAAACAAAATTATGACGGTCATTGCTAATTCATTCCAAGAAGTTCTTAATTGGGCTATTAACCCTTTCAAAAACGGACGCACGCACACACTTAATAAAACCAAAGAATTAACAATTACCAAGCAGAGAAATATCGCACAGAAAGACGAAAAAGAATGGGGTAACCAAATTATTGGGCAAAAGAATAACGGAAATTGGACGACGCTTTTAGGTCAGGGTATTGTTTTTGAAACTCTAAAAAAACTCGGAGAAAACCCAAGAAAACCAGAAAAAAAAAATGGATATTCACCCGATTGGGAAACCGATCAATATATTTATGAGGTTAAAACCAGAAGTTGGACTACTTCGGGAACCGCCGGAGAAAAAGTGCTCGGTAATATGTATAAATATAGTGAAATCCCAGAATTATATGGAAAACCACTCAAAATTGTTTGTGTTGCCTACCAAGAATACGAACTTGCTTATGGACCTACTAAAATATTTGGTGAAGTTTGTCCTTCTAAAAAAAAATTTCTTGGTTTGGCAAAATCTTTAAATATTGAATATATCAAATTTAGTGATTTGGTATCTCAACTTAATTACTAATCAGAACTTCAGTTGTTATTGAGCCTGGATTTTTGCTATTTATCGCCCTTCGTGCTATTACATCTTCAATATTATAAGCCTTGAATTTTTCTAATACTGATTCTACTCTTGAATTACTCATTAAGAACTTCGCTTTTTTTTCATTTAATTTCAATATTTCCTCAAATAAACTCGTATGCATATTTAAATCAAATCCATCATTCACATAACCAACAAACGAGTTCTTTGTTTCTGGTGCATACGGAGGATCTAAATATATAAAATCACCTTCTTCTGTCTTTTCAATTGATTTTTTAAAATCACTATGTATAAATTCAACATTTTTTATTAAAACGCTCACATTATCTAATTCTTCTTTTGTAATAATTGTTGGTGTTTTTTTATAATGACCGTATGGAACATTATACCCATTGGGTCCTTCCCTATACATACCACGGAAACATGTTTTATTCAAAAACATGAAAATTGCCGAATATTCTACTTCGGTTTTATCCTCCATTTTATTGAAAATATCACGAAGCCAATAATAATAACTTTCCTTAGATGTTTTTGCTTCTTCTAATGTTTTTGGTTTTCTATTAATTATTATTCCATCCAAAGAATCATACATATTTATATATTTTGTAATATGCGTAAATAATTCTTCCTTATTTGTTTGTATATTTTTATAAACATATATTAACCCTTTGTTTATATCATACGCATAAACTTTATTCGTTATTTTTATTTTATTTTCATTTTGCAACCATAATATCATTAACAAAACACTTCCTCCTCCTAAAAATATTTCATGGTAATTATTCATTGATAATGGAATTTTTCTATTGATTACATCTAATAATTGCCGCTTACCACCTACCCATTTTATAAATGGCTTTTGAGAACTCATTGTTGTATTTACTATAAAATAATATCTATCTTTATTTTTCAATTTTAAATATAATTTAAAAAATTTTGTTTTACTTGTCCGGTTGTTGTATTTTTCTATACAAAATAGTTTTGTATTTTTTTTTACAACAATAAATATTAAAAATTTATACACTCCAACACATATTTTCAGACGTGAATCCATAATACTTATAATCGTTAATAGTATTGAGGTTAGGAGGCAAGACTACATTAGTTAAAGAAGTGCAATTTTCAAATGCCGACTTACCTATACAGGTAATACTGTGTGGAAACACGATATTACTTAATGAAGTGCAATTTTCAAATGCCGACTTACCTATACAGGTAATACTGTGTGGAAACACGATATTACTTAATGAAATGCAGTCTTTGAATGCATAACTACCAATTGTCTCAAGATTATGTGGTAAGATAATATTAGTTAATGAAATGCACTCTTTGAATGCGTTCTCGCAAATAGTAGTCAGGTTGTCTCCTATCACGACATCAATAAGGGAGTGGCACCCATAGAATGTGCACGCATTAATTCTTGTAATGCTGGGAGGTATCACAATATTATTTAATGAAATACACATAAAGAAGGCGTTTCCCATAAGAGTGGTAAGACTGTTTGGTAACACAATATTGGTTAATGAACTGCAAAATTGGAACGCCATTGACCCTATAGTGATAAGACTGTTAGGTAACACGATATCGGTTAATGAAGTACACTCATAGAACGACATATTACATATGGTTGTAAGGTTCTTTGGAAGCACTATATGATTCAATGACCTGCACCCGCGGAAAGCTTCATTATTGATGGTTGTAAGTGTCTCCGGAAACACGATATCAGTGATATGAGTATTATTATAGTGCGCACTATCATCAATAATTGTAATGCTGTCTGATAAGATGATGAAGAGGGTTTGGGACAAGTCTGTAATGTGTTTTCTACACATAGGGCAGGTGCGTTTATTGCTCGCCCACTTTATAATACACTCATGGTGGAACTGATGTTCGCATTCGAGCGATTTCCTCTCGTGTTCGGTTATTGCTTCCATACATATTGCACACTCAGGCATATCTAATTCTTCCATCACTATATTTGTTTGATTATTTAATGATATATTTCAATATCCCGCTTTTTATATATATATATATTAATAAATTATAGAGTTATATCAATTTTTTATCTTATATCATAACAAAAATCTTTATATTCTCTATGTTTACTATTTCAAAATTAAAAAATATTACATTTAATTTTTAATCTTGCCTATTATTATAAAATAATGGGTGGAGAAGACCTTCAAAAACTCGATGTGGGAGAACAAGAAGCTTTAGTAAGCGCGCGATTAGGCGATTTAAGAAAAAAAGTTAATGCCGATTCGTGGTCTCCTAATATGGAAAAAATGATTGCCGATTGGGGAGAGAAAGCCGCTGGACTGCGATTTATGCACGCTCACTCCGGGGGTGCGTGGAAAAAATTTGGAAATAATTTAGCGATTACCGGAATTTTAGTAACAAGCATCGCTTCGTCTATTTCGTTAGTCGCAACAAGCGTAGAAGACGTACAAATTAAAAATGGTATATTATTTGGTGTCGGTGGTGTAGGAATGATTTCTGCATTAATTCAGTCGTTCAAAAAATTCTACAATGCCGAAGAAAAGGCTGCCGATCACGCAAGCGTTTCTAAACAGTTTGGCTCTTTTTACAGATATATTACATTACAAATGAATATGTCGAGAGAAGACCGAGACCCATCCGATGTCCTAACTGCGTATGCGTTGAAAGAATATGAACGCCTGCAACAGGAGGCGCCTCCTATAAGCAGTGAGTCGGTTAAACAATTCAAGGCTAAATTCTCTAATAGCGAACAGGCTATCCCCGACATTGCAGAGGATAAATTTGTTATTATTGTTACAACACCAGATATTGTTTTAGAGCCAAACGAAATTAAAGTTGTCGCACAAAGCGATTAAAAAATAGCTACAATGGAATTCCCTGATTATGGTTTGATAAACATAATATAAGTAATAATATACTACAGTCTAATGGAGTTATTTAATTTAGCATAAAATTAATTATCAAATATTTGTTAGGTAGCGTTGTAGAATGCTTTCACTTTTGGGTTCGCACAAATTTTTCTATAATCAAAACTCGATAAATATAATCCCGATAGACTTCGCACGCGCGACAATGCAACATATGTTTGTCCGTATTCAAATATATTTTTCCCAATATCCATAATCGCCGCATCTAACGTTAATCCCTGTGATTTATGAATTGTAATAGCCCATGCATAAATCAGTGGTATTTGAGAAACTGCCAGATTTTTATTTACTTCTGAATACCAAACAAAAGTATCTACTACAATCGGTTCCGTAATATTATTGAATTTAACCTCCGGTTGTCCACCAACAAAACCCACTACTATTCCCTGTGAACCGTTCGCTAATTGAATTTCACTTTCAAGTGATATATTTGCGATACACATTACATGAGTTCCAATCTTTAATTCTAATGTTTTGTTTGCCATTATATTATTTGATAAAAATTCGTAATCAGCCTTTAATGAAGCGTTACTTTCAATCAATAGATTGGTTACATGACTTTCTACTGCACAATCCGATTTCCTCGAACCCTTCAAATATTTGATATTATATACTTTCTTCTCGACGCTATCACTCAAATTTTTATATGCGATTGCATTAATGTTGTCTGTATCCTTTTTGTAGGGAGAAATAATAGTCACTACATTTTCTTTCCTAATCTTATCCAACTCTTCTTCTGTAAATACTCGTTTTTCCAATGTCGCGCGAGTTGACTCGGTAATCCTGCCCTCCCTAACATACTTTAACACTTTTAAAAACTCTTTTTCATCTTGTCTAAAAATTGATTTTAGCAAAATTTGATTATCTACCGGAAATAATTCGTTCCAAATCGGGTGTTCAAAACAAAACATAGATGATTCTTCGTCTGCATCATTAGATTTAATGGGCGGCAGTTGATAAAAATCACCCGAAAATATTACCTGCAATCCACCGAATGGTATCGTCGGTTTGCGATATATTTTACGAGCCATCTTATCTAATATAAGTAAAATCTTTAACGACATCATACTTACTTCATCTATAATCAAACATTTCAAATCATACCATTTTTTCAATTTATATCTTTTTTCAAAAACATCTTCAACCACTTCATCGATACTTTTATTTGCCAAACCAATGCCAGCAAATCTATGTAATGTTGTTGCCTTACAATTTAATAAAATACTTGCGCAACCAGTTAAAGCACATACCTGTAGTTTGTAATCGTTATTTACACTATCATTCACTATCGTTTTTATTAAGAATGACTTGCCTGAACCTGCTGGACCTGTGACAAATATGTTCTCTCCACGTTTATATTTTTGAAAAATCAAATCTTGTTCGGTATTTAATTCACCCATTATTATAGTTCAGTTTATACAAACTTTGCTGTAATATATATAAATTACTTTGAATTCATGCAATTTTTAAATATTAAAAATATTTTATTTAATATTTAGAAAAATATCAAGAAATGCGTAATAATGAATAAAGTAAAAAAAATGATATACAATAGATGATCCTATTCGCTATAATACAGGAATTACTTGTGTTTGCAAAACCCCTTGATATGACTAAGCTGAACGAGATTTATCATAAACAGCAAGTGAAACATGTACCACTTAAAAAGTTTACCATTTATTCAAAACCCCTGCCATTTATTCCGGGTGATGTCAAAAATATAAAACAAATTTCATTGCAACCCACTCTAGAATCAACTTCTAACAAGTACGCTTACAATTTGATTTGTGACCAACCCCGACATCTGAGAGGACGAAAAACAATTGTATTGGACTTGGATGAGACGCTTTTTAGTGTAGATGAAGTTCGAAGTTGGAATGGTGGTCCGAATGATTCCGCACTGCGTCCATTTCACAAATCTTTTATCAAAGCTTGCAAAGATAACTTTGAAGTAGTTGTCTGGACTCGTAGTGGCCATTCATATGCTGAAAAAAAGTGCGAATGGTTGGGTCTAGATGGCCTGCCGATGATAAGTGGATGGGGAGACTGCGATAAAATAGGAGCAAAGCCACTCTACAAACTTAACCGAGAAGATTCCCAGATTTTATTGATAGATGATGATAAAGTTCATCTTACAGCAAATCCTAGATCGCAACTTCTCATTCCTCCGTGGTATGGGGATGTTAATGACCGTGAATTACTCAGCGCTATTCATATAATTAATAAAATTGCGAAAGAACCTACCGTGCAAGAGTCATTGGATATTTATCTGGCACAATCATATATTTATGTCCCAATTATAGAAAACCTGTAAAAAAGTAAATTTTTCATGTGAATTTATATATTTTTATTTTTTAACTTAAAAAAAAATATTGGTGCTAATTTAATTGTTCTGAATACACAGAACGAACAAATATATTTCAAAACAATAATTGATTAAAGAATTTTAATCCAATTTTCAATTTCTAGTTCTGGTTTTTGAAATAATAGACAGTGGAATTTCAATATCACGAATTAGATTAGGTCTATCGTCCAATGAACTATATGTAATATAGTTTTTTAAATTATCATTAAATTTTGGAATTGAACACTGCACTCTCCTCTGTGATTTACTATCTACTTTTGGTGAAATATTTATTTGCATGTTATGACATTTTTGAAGTCTCTTTTTTTCACTTTTATATTTTTCTCTTGTCTCTTTGTCGCATTTACCTGATTTAATACTTTTTACAAGATTTACATATTCCGTTAATTCTTCTTTTGTTATTGTTCCAAATAAATAATTATGCATTTCTCGTGTATAATTTATTTCATTTATTTTTTTGATTACTTTTTTATCTAGTATTTGTCTATATTCAACACAAATAATTGTGTTTTTATTTTTCATATCATAATCGAAAAATCTTAAAATATCACCACACTCAATATTACCAGCACCAGTTGCTTTGATAGAAATATTCTCATTTGAATCAAATTTATTTTTCTCACTTGGTATATCATGAGTATCAGTATTGTTTGATTCTTGAGGTAAATTGAAAACTAATTCTCTAATTGGATTTTCAGCCAATATAAATCCATGGCTCTGAGATTGAACCATAGGAAACCTTCTGGTAATCAGGGTCTAATAATTTATATCAATTTTTTTATATCTAACAATATATATTATTAAAAAGAACTTAAAGAAAAATACTCCAAAAAACGCTTTTTTTTCTTTGACACGCTATTACATAACAAAAATATTTATCTTTTTAAAGTGCATATTTTTTGAAAATTCCAAAAGTAATTTTTTTTTCGATTTTGGACAAAAATAAATGTCCATATTTACAATATGGTGACAGGAACAAAACAATAAATATTACAAATGTAGAAAATATCGTTTTTACACGATAACCCCTGCTAAAATATTTATAATATTATGCAATAATATTTTAGTATGAAAATATTATTGCTAATTTTACAACATCAACAACATTTGATATTTCCTAATTGGAAATATTTGGAAATGTATAAAGTTGTTTTTATAACACGATTTATAAAAACATCACCATAATACATATTGTTACCGCGAAAATATTTATTTTTTTTGTTATGATACAAAAAAAATCCGTCATTCGGAAATAAAAAGTTGCAAATGTTGTTTCAAAAATAAAACAACATAAAGAGTATTTTATAATTTCCATATAGGAAATGGAAAAAGTTTCAAAAGTTTCAAAAGTTTCAAAAGTTTCAAAAGAATACTTTTGTGAAAGTTGTAATTATAAATGCTGTAATAAAACAAATTTTGAAAAACATTTACATACCCAAAAACATAAAAAACAAATTATGGAAATATCTGGAAATATGGTGATGGAAAAATTAGTAGAAAATTTTGCCTGTGAAAATTGTGAAAGAGTTTTTAAAACTAACTCCGGATTATGGAAACATACAAACAAAAATGTTTGTAAAGAAGTATCGAAAAATAACAATAGTGTAACAACAGAATTTTTTGCCGAAGTTATGAAAAAACAATCAGAAGCAAATGCCGAAATGATGAAAAATACAGTAGTTTCTATCATGAAAGAAATGGTACCAAAAATGGGGAATAATAATACAACGAATAGCAACAATACTAACCAATTCAATATTAATGTATTCTTGAATGAGGAGTGTAAAAACGCAATTAATATGAGCGATTTTATAAAATCTATTGAGGTATCATTAAAACAATTGGATTTAACAAAAACGAGAGGATTAGAAAAAGGAATTACACAAGTCATTATGGATAATATGAATAAACTCAGCATATACGAACGACCATTACATTGTACAGACACAAAACGAGAAACATTATACATAAAAGACCAAGATAAGTGGTCTAAAGATAACAATAAATTGAAGATTAAGGAAGTAATTAAGAAGACACAAAATAAAAATTACTCTGCTCTAGTAGATTGGGCTAGCGCCAACCCCGATTTTATGAAGGATGACGCAAAACAAATGTTTTACGCAAAAGCAATATCACAGGTCGGGAAATCTATAGACGGGGTAGATGACAAAATAATCAAACAAGTATGCAAACAAACATATATAAAAGAAGATATATTTTAACGAGTTATTCAAGCATAATGTAAATATTATAGTTGTTGCGCATTTTTACATAAAAAATATACTAATATATAAAATTTTAATTTTATAAATTATATTTATTGAATAAATCTTTTGTATGATGAATTTTATTTATTGGTCTATTTACTATAAAATATAATGGATTTAAATCTTTAGCACTATCACTATCATGAAATGTATTTAACATAGTATCTATTTCATCATAATTTAATTTATACCATTCAATTAATTGAAACCAGCTTCCGTGGCATATTTCAATTTTTTTTATAAAATCAAAATATTTTTTGGTATAAAAATCATCATATCATTAACTCTGGGATGTATACCACACTTATGAAATGGTTTAAAGCATATAGAAGGAAATAAAATTTTATCACTATATGGATTAAAAATTTCTATAAAATTATCTTTTACACCTTTGAACATTTAAAACGCCTAGTTAATTATAATCATAAGTTAAAATATAATTCATTTGTTCTATTGTATTTTTCCAAGGTTTCATTATTTTATAATATTCTTTTAACTCCTCATTATTACAGTCTTTACCATAAATATATTTATTATTGTTAGACAACAACATTAAAGCTGGAATAAAAGTTCCAACACTATATATAATATTTGTAGCTCCCAATATTATTCTAATATCTTTTTCTAAAGTATTTTTTTCGTAAACTGCATTTTTATATAATTTCCGTAATTCATTTGTAACTGGATTTATAGTGTCTTCACAGATAATATGAATTTTTTCATATTTATACTTATCAATTTCTTTAGTATAGTAGGATAAAGGTGGAGGAACATAATTAGGGTGTGGGTTTGAATTAAATATATCTCCACTTCTAATATGAATTACTAAATCATTTTCAGGTAATTTATTAATATTATTTATTAAAAATGCTTTCTGTAATATTTTATTTCTTTCTTCAATATTTTGTTCAAATATGTCATTTGGAAATGGCAATCTACTATTATAAAAAAAATTATTTTTATCTGTAATTATTTCACTATTATTATATTTGTTAAAATATTTTTCAATTGCTGAAAGATCAAAAAATTTAAGTTTTTTATCATTAATTTTAATATTATGTTTATATGCTATCGCTATATCTATAATATTGGCAAGTTGGATTATATTATTACCTAATCTACCACAGAATTCATTAGATATTATCATATATATATATATATTATCATATATATATATATATATTTATACATATATATTTATTTATATATTTATTTATTTTATATAAAATTTTAAATTTCAGTTCTTATAGTATATAAATGCCTACTCACAAAATTAGCGATTTCCTTGCCCCCCAAGTCTAAATGATTCACCAAATAATATAAGTAGTGCGTTTTTCATTATAAGTATATAATGAAAAATTTATAAATATTAATTTAATTTATTATTTAAAATTAAATTATTATTAAATATATTTATGACATCTCCAGATAGTTTTTGTTTTATATCAACATATAATTCTAGTCATGAATTAGTAGGTATGTTATTGAGTTTATCTATACACCATAACGAATCAAAGGTTTATGGATTGGTAGATACAGAGACATATAATTTGATAACTACATTTATTCCAAAAATTCAATTACAAATGTTTTTAAAAGTATCTCTTAATAAATACAGTAATAAAAACAGATCTATTATGGAGAAAGAAAAAATTTGGGATGAATTTCAAATGCAAAAAGCTAATGTTATTAAATATGCATTAGAAAATGAAAAAGATACAATGTTTTTAGATAGTGATATATTATTTTTAAACCCTATTAACTGTATTGATAAAACAAAAGAGTTGGGTTTATCGCCGCATTATGTTAAAAAAACAAATACAGATGAAGTAGGATATTATAATGGAGGATGTTTGTGGACAAAAAATAAAAATGTTCCAGATGATTGGATAGAATTTACAAAAACTTCTCGTTACCATGATCAAGCTTCTATTGAAGATTTGGCAAAAAAATATAGTTTTCAAGAATATGATAAAGAAATAAACTTTATGCCTTGGAGAATATTATTAGCAAATAATCCTCAAGAAGTAGTTAATTCTATAAATACTAATAATAATCAAATTAATATTGCCAATAAACCATTAGCATTTTTACATACTCATTTTGATGATCAAAGATTTGTTCAAATTAATTATATTTTTATTGATGCTCTTAGAAAACTAAAACGATACAAAGAATTATTAATAATTGATAGAATTATTAATAAAAATTGGACTATTAAAATACCAAAACAACCTCAACAAGGAATTTGGAGACATGCTAATGATAGTTTTAGAGAGTTAGCATTATTATATAAAAAAAATAATAATGATGTTAATATTGAATTAATAGATAATGGACATTGTTGGTTAGGTAACCATGTATTACTTTATGATAGACCTACACAGGAATGGTTTAATCAAGATTTAGCAAATAGTAGTTTAATATTATTAGGTAATGGAGATATTAATAAAGAAGGTCAAACATTGAAACAAAATAATTTAAATGTAAAACCTTGGATATTTTGGCCACGAAGACCATTTGTAATGGAAAATTTTTTAGAAAACAATAAATTGAAACTATATTCAGAGAGAACTATTGAATCTATATTTATTGGAAATATTGAAAATAATCTACAAAATCAATATAGAAATACCAATGATAATTGGGAAAATGTATTAGATGTTTATCATTGTACACATCGATTTTTCCCGATACATAGATATTTCACAGGAACACAACATAAATTTTCACAAGAAGAATATTTAGAACAATTATCAAAATCAAAATATGGTTTATGTTTAAGAGGTTATGGATCAAAATGTCATCGTGAAGTAGAATTAATGGCATTAGGAACTGTTCCAATTATTACAGATTCAGTTTCAATAGATTCTTATATGGATCCGCCACAAGAAAATATACATTATATAAGATGTAATAATCCAGAAAATTTAAAAACAATATTATCAAATATTAGTCAAGAACAATGGGAAACTATGTCAAATAATTGCTATAATTGGTATCAAAAAAATGTACATTCAAAAAATAGTTTTAATAATTTTCTAACTAATATATTATATAATTAAATTTATAATTATTATATGAATATGTATTTAAAAATAATATAAAATATTTTATTATATAATGGTATTATTTACTGATATAATAAATAATGAAAATATATATTTATATGCTGGAGATATGAATATAGATAGAAGCACAAAAACAAATAAGAATTTTTTTGGATTATCTTTAAATAACAATAATTCATTTCATATAAAACATAATGTAACACAAAAAATGAATTTACTCGATAATAGTGTGGATATATATCAATCTGAAGATGTATTTCAACATATTGGGTATGAAAAAATTGCAGATATTTTTAATGAAATATATAGAGTTTTAAAACCAAATGGATTATTTAGATTATCAATTCCTGATTATAGATCTGATATTTTATATGAACGTTCTTTAAAAGATAATAGCGGTATTATTTATCATGATCCAGGAGGCGGAGGTTATTATGATCATTTAAATAATAAGGTTGTTAATGGAGGACATGTTTGGTTTCCAAAATATGAAAGTGTATACACAATTTTTGAAAAATCAGATTTTAATATTGAAAAAGTAAATTTTTTACATTATTATGATAGTTATAATAATCCAATAATGAAAAATATTGATTATAATATGGGATATATTTCACGAACACCTGATAATGATAATAGAGTAAAAAATCCACGTAGAGTAATGTCAATAGTTGTAGATTGTTATAAATAATTTAATAATATAATTAAATTTATATTTATATCTCGGAGATATGAATAATATCATTAAATAATAATATTTTGGTAGTATCTAAAAAAGCCTTTTTTATTAGATTATAAAATAGTAATAATATTATATGAGTTTTTTTGTATATTTTATAGAAGCAACTAATGGGCGAACATATATAGGGGCTACAGTGGATTTGAATAAGAGACTACGCCAGCACAATAAAGAGATTAGCGGTGGCGCAACAGCAACATCAAAGGAAGTTAAAAAAGGACACACATGGAATTATGTATGTCATATAGAGAATTGCCCCACATGGATCGCTGCACTCCAAGTCGAGTGGAGATGGAAACATATAGCAAGACAGATACAGAAAGTAAAACCCAACCAAATCCCCAAGGAAAGAAGATTAGAAGCATTAGAAAAATTACTTGCATTAGATAAACCAACATCTAAAGCAGAATTATATTCAACTTGGGAACAGCCTCCAAATGTAGTTTATAAATAAATTAATTTAACAAATAAAAAATTTTGATTTAGTAGAAAATATTGAAATCAAGGAGAGAGAGGAATTTCGGGAATAATTAGAATGCTCATTGTTAAATATTCACAAAATCACCATCTTCGTTAGTATAAATAATTTTTTTTAGTTTATAATTTTTTTTTTTGAGAGTGAAATCAATTACACGCATACAATTTTCACAGGGTTTTGCCATCATCAATTTATCCCCTTTATTGTTGGTGCGGAAAACAATAAGATTAATACTAGTTTTTTTTTCGGATTTTTTGAGACGCTCAACACAATCTACCTCGGCATGAACACAATCGGAACAATTATCAGACTTTTTATTCATTAGATTATATTGATTATGCCCAAACGCGTAAAACGCACTGATGATTTTTCTTAGGATTGAATGCGATGCAACCAAGCTTCACCTTGCCATTGTCATTATTTTGGATTCCAGCACGCAACGGAACATAGGTTTTCAAGATATTTTGCAACGCCATTATTATTATTATCGTTTCAATGTATGTAAAAACATTAAAATGATATCAATTTTTTTCCGTATAACCAGAATAAATATTAACCTATATTCATATTTCTTGGTTTAGATATACCCCCTACAATCGTTTGGGTGCGGGTTACTCCGTTAATTTCTTCAGTAATGGTAATTATTTTTTTTCCATTTTCGATTCTTGTAGAAGTTGACCTCACAACACGGTTTGATGGTATTTGTATAAATTGAGAGACGTTAGATTGATTCATAAACATACCATGGTTGGTTTGCTTAATATCATATGTATTCATTTGTGCAAATAACTGACTAAATAATTTATTTGGGTCAACTTGTGGTCTATTATTTTGTTTAAATCCTCTATTATCTCGATATTTATCTTTATTAGACAAAATTTCGTATGCTTCAGATATTTCTTTGAATTTTTCTTCTGCGATTTCTTTAGTTGTGGGATTTTTATCAGGATGATGTTTAATGGCTAGTTGTTTATATGCTTTCTTGACATCCTCATCACTGGCATTATTATTTAATTCCAGAATAGCATAATATTTATCAAACATAATATACTATTAAATAATATTTAATGTTTAATGTTTAATACAAAACAACATTTAGACGATCTATTAATATTAATATTATTATTTTAAAAATTGATATTAACAAAAAAACATTAATATGCAATATAGATAATAGATATCAATGTTTCGTTGGATTAGTGATTTTGTTATGGGTTGTGGCGTCAACGAGACTTATAATTCTGAAAAATATAAAGATATCCTTGAATTTATCCCAACCAACAATAATAAAATTAAAGATATCATATATACCGATAGTAAGTTGGTTGACAGTATTGAAGACTATGTTATTGAAGAAAATAAAAAGAAGTTTATAGTCTCTTTATCGGGGGGAGTAGATTCAATGGTGGTTGCTACAATACTATGTAGCCTGAATTATAATGTAATCGGGTGCCATATTAATTACAACAACCGAGAGGAAAGTAAAACAGAGGAGAAATTTCTGGAAGAATGGTGTAGATATAACAATATCAAATTATATATTAAAAATATCAACAATTTAGTAAGAGGACAATGCAAAAGAAGTGAATATGAGGTATATACTCGCAATGTAAGATTTGATTTTTACAAAGAAATTTTATCAATTGAAAACTGTGACAGTGTATTATTGGGTCATCATAAAGATGATGTTGTAGAGAATGTAGTTGCTAATGCATGTAGGGGGAGAAATTTATTGGACTTAGCGGTTCTAAAGAAATCGAGCATCGTGAATAATGTTAAATTAGCCCGGCCGATGATTGATTTTTATAAAGATGATATTTATGACTATGCCGAGACTTATCAAGTGCCATATTTCAAAGATACTACCCCAAAATGGTCTGTACGGGGCAAATATAGGATTGCGTTGCATCCGAATTTGGAATATACATTCGGTAAAAATGTTAAGGAAAATCTTATAGGATTAAGCAGGCAATCTTCTGAGTGGAATTCTCTTATCATGGATAAATTAATTGACCCGTTTTTAGATACCATTATTTATGCCGATGACGAAGTTGTATTTAATGTTGAAAAGTATCATGATTATCCCCTATGTTTTTGGAATATGGCGTTCGCAAAAATATTTTATAAGTATGGTCAAAATTGTCCATCGCGAAAGGGTATCATTACATTTACTTCTTCAATTCATGGACAAAATAAAATATCACTAGCCGATACTTGTATTTGTAAAATCAATAATTATAAGGTAAGTATTAAATTCAAAAGAACGGTGTCATAACCTATTTTGAATATATTTTGATAATAATTCCCGAAAAAATAAAAAATTTCAATATAATATAGAAAAATATGCCGAGTGAATGTGTTATGGGTGATTTTATTTCATCGAATTCTTTAATGATTGTAGGCATTTTTCTGGGAAGCCTGACAGGATGTTGTATGTGTGTATTAAAATCTAGATGCAGTAAAATAAAATGTTGTTGTGTTTCATGTGAGAGAAATGTATTAAGTGAACAAGCATTAAATAATCTGCAATCTAATATTCAACCATCTTGGACAGCTGTCTAAATTATAATTTGAAGACAAATATTATAAACAAAACACACAGCCAAGTATGATTGGTTTTTTTGCATTTTTTAATTTATGAGTTGTATTAGAGAAAATACGTTAATCACCATTTTCGCGCGTAAACTCCAGATAGATAGAAAAATAATATTTTATGTGTTTTATTTTCAAATTTATCCACGGTATAAAATATATTATTAAATATAGTTTATATGTTATTGATTCAAACGAATAGATTATCTGTAATTAAACGGTATAATGTGTAAATCGCAAAAAAACCCATAATAATATGATTAAACATAAACAATTTATTTATTATTAAATACTTTTTAGCGGAACTAAGTTTATTTTTTATAGTTTGATGTCTTATCATGCTGTTATATAAATTACGATTTAATATCACAGAGGACAATATCGTTAAAATAGAGACAACGACTAAACCAGCTGAATACATTAAACTTTTTTCTCTGTAAAAACGCGAATAAGCGAGGGCAGCAAAAGATACGGTTGTTGTAAGCCCAACATTACGGAAACTGGTGTGATAAAACAATAGAAGTTCTTTATTTGTTTTAAACACCAAATCGGTTTTATCCATGTTATATATAATATGGATATAATTTATATCCATGTTATATATATATATAATATGGATATAATTTATATAAACTCATTATTATTACATATGAACATTTTTAACACGATAAGCAGTATATAATTATCTTAATCTACATCCTCGATATTAGCCGAATCATGGGTTTGACCCACTGGAACATCTGGTGCATCCGGCATGCTAGCCATCATTTTTTCTTGCAATGGTTTCATTTTTTCATTTAATTCGTTTGTTTGAGCTTCATATTCTTCTTTTGTAGCCATTTGGTTTGCGTCTAACCAACTTGCTTTTTCATCAATTATAGCTGTTAATTCACTTTTCATATCCTCTGGGATTGATGACATATTATCATCGCCCAAGGAAGTCTTCATTTGATATATCATCCCTTCTAAATTGTTCCGAGCATCAATAATTTCTTTTGCCTTTTCATCGTCTTCTCTAAATAGTTCAGCATCAGCAATCATCTTATCTATTTCGTCTTTGGTGAGGTGGCCTTTATCATTTGTTACTTTAATTTCCTCGGATTTACCGGTAGATTTCTCTAATCCAGAGACAGTAAGAATACCATTGGCGTCTAAATCATACGAGATTTCAATTTGAGGAATACCCCTCGGCATTGGTGGTATTCCCTGGAGTGTAAATTCACCCAATTTGTTATTATCCTTGGTAAATTTTCTTTCACCTTCAAATACTTGGATGGTTACTCCGGGCTGATTATCTACATAAGTACTAAATATCTGGGATTTTCTAGTTGGAATTGTGGAATTACGCTCAATAATATTTGTCATGACTCCTCCACTCGTTTCAACTCCCAGAGATAGTGGTGATACGTCCAGAAGAAGAACATCGTCGATTTTGGAGTCAGATACACCAGATAGTAACGCAGCTTGAACTGCCGCACCATATGCTACTGCCTCATCGGGATTAATAGACTTATTGAGAGCTTTACCATTAAAAAAATTTTCAAGCTGAGATTGAATTTTTGGAATACGAGTTGAGCCACCCACTAAAACAATTTCGTGAATATTGGATTTACTGATTTTAGAATCTTTAATTACCTTCTCGACTGGCTCAAATGTCTGCCTGAAAAGGTCCCCGCACAATTCTTCAAACCGAGCACGCGAAATACTTGCCGAATAATCAATCCCTTCAAATAAACTATCTAGTTCAATAGTGGCTTGGGTAGCAGAGGATAATGTTTTCTTTAAATTTTCGCACGCGGTTCTTAGACGCCTTACAGAACGTTTATTTTCAGTAATATCCTTTTTATGTTTACGCTTAAAATCTCCTGAAAAATGGTTAACGAGACGCGTGTCAAAATCTTCACCCCCCAACCGTGTGTCCCCAGCAGTTGCTTTTACTTCGAATACACCATCTTCAATTGTAAGAAGCGTTACGTCAAATGTTCCTCCTCCCAGGTCATATATTAGAATGTTTTTTTCCTCGGTTGTTTTGTTATCAAGTCCATAAGCAATTGCTGCCGCTGTAGGTTCGTTAATCATCCGCAACACATTTAGTCCGGCAATAGCACCTGCGTCTTTTGTAGATTGTCTCTGTGAATCATTAAAATAAGCAGGAACAGTGATAACTGCCGAATCTACGGTTTCACCAAGAAATGATTCGGCCACCTCTTTCATCTTCACAAGAATCATAGACGAAATTTCTTCTGGTAAGAAATCTTTAATTGCGCCTTTATATTTTGCCTGAATAACCGGTTTATCATCTTTACTAATAACATTAAATGGAAAATGTTTAATGTCTTGTTGTGTCGCTGGTTCAGATGAATTTCTACCAATTAGACGTTTGGCATCAAAAATCGTATTTTCTGGATTTTGAGACGATTGATTTTTAGCTGCATCACCAATTAATCTATCCGTATCAGTAAACGCAACATACGATGGTGTTGTTCTTGCTCCCTGTTCGTTCGGAACAATTTCTACTTGATTGTTTTTCCACACTGCAACACATGAATATGTTGTACCTAAATCGATACCAATTGCTACCATATGATAATATATATATTGTATATGTTTAACTTATTTTTATAAATATTTAAATATGCATATATTATACTTATGTCTCGTCTTGACAGTAATAGTGTGAAAATTCGAAAAACAATTTGTAAATATAAAAAAAAAAATAAAATTCTCGACGATGTTAATATTTCAAATATAATAACATATGAAAATACAACAAGCAATGAGAGTATTCCACCAGCAATTATTAGACAATCTGGCTATAGTTCTTATTTAGATACATATCTACATACTCAATTAGCATCATTATCACTTCTTACGCGTAATAATTGACTTATAATTACAGCGAACACCCAAACCAAATAAATTAAAATTGATTATCATTTTATATTAATTGTTATGTTTTAATATAAATTCAAATAATTTATTATGCTATCAGCAGTGGAAAATAACAATGTAAGGAATATTTATCAGAATATCGCAGAACATTTTAATGATACAAGAGTATATAAATGGAAATGGGTAGTAGATTTTCTTGATAAATTCAAAGATGATAATTTAATTTTAGATTTAGGTTGTGGTAATGGTAGAAATATGGTTCATAATAATATCAACTTTATTGGATTTGATAATTGTGATAAATTTATTAATATTTGCAAAGATAAAGGATTGGAGGTTTACAATTCAAATATTACACAGATTAATATGAAAAGTGAGTTGGCCGACGGAATTATTTGTATAGCAGTATTTCATCATTTATCCACTATAGAACACCGAATTGAATCATTAAAAGAAATGAAACGACTTCTAAAGCCAGGTGGGAAAATTTTAATATCAGTATGGTCTATTAATCAACCTGTCAATTCAAGACGACACTTTAATAATTTTGGAAATAATATTGTAACTTGGAATTCGTTCGGAACTAATTATGAAAGGTTTTATTACATATTTGAGCCCGATGAAATAAAACAATTATTTAAATCTAGTGGGTTAAATTTAATTTCCCACAAACTTGATTATGGCAACGAAATTTTCACATTAACCAAATAATTGTAACTTATTGATTCTTATTATTATATTTATCTTTTATTAATCTGGCATTATTTAGTTTTACTTCCAATGTAAATGTGAACTCTTCTATTTGGTCTGAGTTTACTATATTCCCATAATAATCTATAATTTTGATATTGAAACTAAACAGGTTCATGACTCCGTCATATTCTCGCGTATGGTCGTTTCGTGTATCGGTTTGTGAATAAATTTCAGTTATATAATTTTTTGTTTTACTTGTCCCAAGAGAACAATCTATCTTAGCTAAAATTTTTTGAGTCGACATATTATTATTATTAAGAAATAGCTTATGTGTTTCAACTATATTAGACTGGAATTCATCAAAACAAAAAAATAACTCGGTATTACCTTTGGATACATAATTATAAGGTGATTTTATTATATATTTACCGGAAACTTCTTCAAATATTGATCTGTAGTATTTCTCCGATTTATTATAATCAAAACCTAAAATTGTAGCGAGCGAATAATATTTTGTGTAATTACTTTTAAAGTCAATCAAAAAATAATCGAAATCGAAATCAACTGAATTATTATCATATTCAAACGATACTCTATTAGAATTTTTATCAATTAAGAAAATAATGTTTCTTATTTTAGATTTACTATATTTTTCCGACAAAATTATTGCATTTAAATATTCCACTAGATTTTCTGGATTATCATAATAGCCGTCTTCTATTAAAATAGTCGCAGAACAATCAACTATGTTGTTCTTTTTAAATATTTTGATTATGAATGTGTTATTTGATTTTGAACTGCAAATTAGATAAGGTTTTTTTATATTTATAGATGCTAATTTTATTCTACTTACATTATTTACAGGCGTTGATAATACGAAATTACTATTGGTAGCAGGCACTACCGTATCAAGTAAAGAATTATTTCCGGAACGAAATAATGTATTAAAATGTAAATAATTATAACTATTATAATATTCAATATTGCTTTTGTCGGGGTCTATTAATTCCTGTTCATTATAACCTAAACTGTCTTCCAATAAATAACTATCTTCTTTTTCATCTAAGTTGTCATTATTAGCATTTGTTCCATTATCATAGTTGTTCTCATAAATACCCATATTTTCCATATTTTCCAAATTATCTCCTGTTTCTATCAAACTACCATAATCTGGTAAAATATTTTCGTTCAAATTATCATTGAAGTGGGATATTAATTTGTTTTGAATATTATTAAAAAATTCTGCCAAATCTTCGTTGTTTTTAAAATAATTTTTATTTAAAAAATTTATTTTTTCAATAACATCCTCTTTTGTGTAATTTTCATCTAAGTTTAATAGTTCTATCAAGTCATATATAGAATATATATTCATATCTGTATTTATCATACTTTCTTCTGTATTTATCATACTTTCTTCTGTATTTATAAAACTTTCTTCTGTATTTATCATATTGTGTTCGGTATTTATCATACCTTCTTCCATGATTATATATTAGACACATTTATTTATTAAATCGTGATATATACAATTGATTTAAAAATTTACAATAATTAAAATTGGTATTATTTTTTATATGTTTTGGTATGACTTGAATTCCATGTCCTCTCTTGCAGTGCTTTGGAGTTTTAAAAATTAGATATTCTAATTCCTTAATTAGGATAATTTCATAACTTGTTAAATTCGATCTATCTATTCTCTGTTTAGATGTATATACATATCTATTGTAATTTCCATCATTGTATATTTTGTAATTCTTTCTTAATTCTAAATTATTTTTAATCATTCCAAACCCCTCTATTGTATTGGTATCATTATTCATTTCTATGACAATTAATTTTGCGTAAGGCAATATCGTTGGTGTTATTTTTATTGGGGAGGAATATATACACGATATATTATATCGTTCTCTATAATTTTTGTTTTCATTAAAAGTTAAATTATTGAAACGAGACACACATACCTCCATCATGCCCTATTATCACAACACCAGACCAGACCAGACCAGTTAAAGCTAGTGGTTTATAATCGAATATACTGATATTGATGTTTCAATTTTTTATAAAAATTAATATAATTATTTTATCAAACTTTTACACCTTTGAAGATTTAAAACACCGACTATATTTTAATAATAAAAATCTCTTAGTATGATAGTTACCTATTTTAACTGCATTATATTTTTTTAATGATAATAAATTATTGGTTAATTGTCGCCNCCCCCCCCCCCATGTTTTACAAGATTCATCGTCTTTTTTTTGATTACAACAATTAACCAATGAGATATATTTAAATTTTTTATATTTTGCAACGGTAATTATAATGTATCGATATTGTTTATTAGATAATATACACCCAATTTGACGGTTGTATTATTTATAACTTCTTGTTTAATAATATTGATTTTTTCTGTCTCATTATAATCATCCAATATTTTATCATTAATAGAATAAATAAATTTATATTTAATAATATCATCATATATATTTTTCAAATTTATATCAATGTTTTCTTTTACATGATTAATAATAATAAATCCATCTGTATTAGAGATGTTCAAATTAAGTGAGTTATTTGTAATCGGTAAATTTATAATTAATAAATTTTTGTCCTGTATAAAATTAATTTCACTTATTACCGCTTGTATATTCACATCACCATCTTGAAATATATCCATGATTATGTTTTCTACAGTTCCAGATGGATAATTTTCGGTATATTTGCTTTTCATCTGCGAGCGAATTTCCTGTTTAATATCTTTAATATTATCACCATAAAATGAATATGCTACATCACTAAGTTCTGGTTCTTTTATAGATAGGATTTTATTAATAGATAAATGATTTTTATATTTTGTTTTTATGTAACTAGCTAATATACTTTTTATATCGGTAATATATTCTCCCATTTATTTAATAATTATAGTAGGTTTAATTTTATATATTAAATTTAATAATTATAATATTAAATTTAATTTATAATAAATATTATATGAATAATTGCATAAATAATTTATATAATAATTGTAAATATTTTATATATTTTTCTCTATTTATAAACGCGCTTACTCTTAATAAAATTTATTACAGCTTAACCGATAAAATTAACCCACATCTATCAAAATATCTATATAACACTATAAATTTGAATGGTTGCATGTTAATAAAATTAGTGCAATGGATTAATACCAATCTTGAATTATTAGACGTCAATGATGATACCAACAATTCTATCAGGCATATGTTTTCTTCTTTTTATGAAAATTGTAATGTACACGATTTAAATTATACCCGACAGGTATTTATAGATGATTACTGCAATGGAAACGAGGAAGAATTTGAAAATAATTTTAAATTAGATATATCTACAGATGTCAAGTCTGGTTCGATTGCACAGGTATATAAAGGCACATATGAAAATATAACAGTTGCTTTAAAAGTTGTTCACCCGAACATAAAATATCAGTTAATTTACCCTATTATGTTTGTTAAATTTTATAAATTTATAGTGTCTAATTTTTGGTTTTTGAATAAATACGACACTCCTTTTGTTTTTGAAAATTTTTTTGAAAATTTAATAAAACAATCCGATATGACTATTGAATATAATAATATGTTGTATTTTTATAATGAATATATAGATAATGAATATATCATAATCCCTCGACCTATCGCATGCAGTAAAAATATATTAATAATGGAATATGTCGAGGGTGAAAATATCAATGAAATTACTGATTCTATTACTGAAAAACAAAAAATTGCGTCCCTATTGAATTTATTTGTAAAGGACACTTTTTATTTTAAACAGTATTATCACTCAGATTTACACGAATCCAATTGGAAAGTAAAAAAATACAAAGATTTTTATCAACTTATCGTATATGATTATGGTTATATTTCTAAAAATAACATACATGATACTTTCAAATTAATTACCTTCCATAATGATACTTTAAATGTCTCTGGACTATGTGACTGTATTTACGAACATTGTTTAAATATTAACTTCACTCAAGAACAATTTTCAGTTAAATTTGGTAATTACATTAATGATTTAAACGTTGAAATCAAAGAGCCATTCTGCGACGAAATTATATTAAGAATGTATAATTTTTTAGTGATTAACAACATATCTGTTACTCCCAATATGTTTGAACTTTTTGTATCCATTATCTTAATTAAAAAATATATTATTTTGTATTTGCTAATAGAAAAGGTAGGAAACACCAAAGCTGAGACAGCCAATAATATTATCAGTAATTATTTGAGCACTATTAATTTATGTGAGAAATATAAAATTTTCACACAATCAAAAAATTACTACATAGAAAATTATATACAAAATCCCATATTCAAGAACGCTCATGTTTTTCAAAATAATTATTTTGATGAATTACATTCCAATAAGACAATAGATATCTAATGAAAACCTGTTCCTTTGCATTTTTTACATAACACAAATTTGAATTGTAAATTCAAAACTGTGTTAATAGGTCCACCATCATTCTGTGTTTTCCACCCCGTGCCATTACAATTCATACAAATACTAACCGTTTTGGGAAATGGTTGAAAATTAGTGACCTTCACCCGGGATTCATTTAATTTTCGATCAGGCACATGAGGAATAATTTCAGACCTCATTATATAATCATCAAAATGATGAAGGTTTCTAATAAGACTTCTTGATAGTCTCATATCTTTAATCATAGGTGAAATGCATGTAACTGATATTTTATACATATTTTATGTGTATTATTGTTTGCTAAATAAAATTAATTACTAATCAATTTTATTATATTATAAGATATAACCTGCCTGACGACATTTTAAATTTCCAAATGTGTAAAAACCCACCCGAGAAATTATAAAAAAAAATCATAGTTTTTGAATGAATTTTCTATATATTCTTGCTCTTTTTTGGTTAGAGAAAATAGTTCACATATCTTGAAATCTCTATCAATTCGTGTTGTATCTTTTAATTTTGGGAAATTGGGTATTTTTGTTATATCAGGTAAAAAATTAAAAGCATATCGCTCTAAATATCGCATTCTATAATTACATACGGAAAAAATAAAAAGAGCAAACTTACTTGAGAGAAAAATTTGTATCTCTCTTAATTCATCCAGAGAATACTCATTTATCACATAATTATCTCTTGAACTAATACCCAGTCCCCCATCAAAATCCAAATAAGGAAAACCATACATTTTGTGAGCCAACACTAATTTCGGTTTATCATCATTATATTTACATTTAATATTAGAATAATTTAAAACCAGAACAGGTTTTAAACCATTGAGTAGGCATGTCTTTATATTGGGATTGGCTAAATTCTCTCCTATTATATCGGATATTTTCATTTTTGTCGATGGAGTATTGGTTTTGTAAAATTTAAGATGGCCATAACCATCTAAATATTTTTTCATCCTGGTTATTATTTTTATTCCATTTATGGGTATTGGTTCATTTACTTTTAACGTATAATTTATATATTCATTCTCAATTTTATCATATATTTTGAATGAACTCATATTATTGTGCTTTGGTTCATAAGTATTTTCAATTAAAAAATAACTAACGGGTGTTTGTGCTTTGTATTCAAATGCTTTACTACTATCAGATGTAGATAGGCACATGAGATTATGTATCTTTAATTCGGTTAATATATTATATAATCCCGATTTATCTGGTTTGAGCCAGAGAGAAGGAACAACTAAATTTATAAATCCACCACCGTTTAATAATTCTATACTTTTTATAATAAATTTCAGGTAGATTGCCTTGCCATCATCTGTTTTTTTTATCTTTGAATTTGTAGGAGTTTTTATGGCTCCATTAATATTATATGGTGGATTTCCTATTATAAAATCAAATTTGCCAACCGTATATTTGTGCATAGAGAGAAAACTCATTGTTATTATATTTGCATCATTACCAAATAATGATTTTAAACTATCTATATGTGGCTCAAAAATCTCTACCATATACAACATATTTTTTAATATATATGTCTTACAATCCTCTTCCGTTTCAAATTCGTCCTTTAAATTTTTTATCAATCTAGTTAATAAATTTAAACCAAATGCACCCTTACCAGCACCAATATCTAACCATTTTAAGTTTTTATTTTTAAAGAATTTTATTGGTATTAAGTCTAACATAGAATTCACCAAACTTTCAGGAGTATAGACTATTCCATAGTTATTTAAATCCGATTTTAAAATTAATTTATTCAGAGACATCGAATATTGTACAGAAATTATAACTTATATTTATACTAAAAAAAAATTTTTTTTATTATTTATTAAAATTTTTGTTCTTCAATATGTTTGATAATTGTTTTATTGTTTTTAATAATCGAATTAATATGCGGCAAATAATGTGGTCTCAACATGGATTTATATTGTTCATTTACAAATTTATTAATTGGAAACCACCCAATAGTGATTTTTTCATATAACCCATTCTCATTGTCATTAATTAAATATTTTGCTTGACTTTCAATAAATTTGTTATTGTTCTCAAAATACTTAGGTAAATCAGAATTGTATCTAGTTCTATAAATGTATGTAGTGTATTTCCCATAACTAATTGTTAAAATCATATTTTGTGTTACTTCCTTCTCCATGTCTTCTTCGCTACCTAAAAACCCATTTAATTCTTCTGTTCCTTCTCTAATTGCTGTCTTAAATGGTTTCTCATATTTATGAGCGCTGCCTCCAAAATCAGACCAAAGACCAGAGTTATATCGTTCCTGACCTAATAGGATGTATAATGTCCCTTTATATAGTGCAACAGGTAGAATTCCCGCTCCCATATTATATATATTATTATTGATTTTATAAAAAACATAGTTTTTATCAATTTTTTTTTATTCGTTAAAATAATATATATATAGGTTCATTTTATTTAATTAAAAAACAAAAAATCGACTTGATTTTTTGTTTTTTAATTGATTGAAAAACAAAAAATCGACTTGATTTTTTGTTTTTTAATTGATTGGGTGAGATACTGTCAATTTGCCTCGCACAGTATTTAAAATCTAAATACTACCCCAGTGACCGTAGCAAACGAGGGACGCTTATTAGAAGTATCCGCATTCACTGGTTCACTTGGGATTGCGATCTCTGCTATCGCAGATGTCTTAATATCATCGGTCTTAATGACTTCATAGTCACTGTTGGTTACGCGGCGGTGTGCGTTCTTATTCACAAGAACAGGCCAGAACTTCCCAGGCTTATACACGAACCGGAACTTGATGTCGATGTTCTTGACGTTCTCCTGAAAAGCACTGGACACATCATTATCGAACCACTCGTCAAAATGAACGAATGCCTCGCGACGCCCCCCCTTTGTGATGTTCTTAACAAAATCAACCCTCATAATTTTGCCAATCTTGTGATCAATAAACTGCTTCGTAATGTATTCTTCTGTGTGGTAGCTCATGATGCCCGAAGGAATGTAGAGTGACAACACTTCGGTTTGCGAGGACATATCGTTCAATAAATGAGATTGTTTGATGTTAATATAATAAATCAAATATTGTGTATTCAATTTTTTTTTGATCTAACAAAAAAATTGAATACTATTTATATTTTTTTGTTAGATACATATTATCCAGATATGAATAAACGAAAAACACGTGATTGTGTATTACAACCATACCAGAATAACGAACCGATTATCACTACATACAAAAATCCATTGAACTCGGATACTATTAGCATTTTGGATAATCATATCATGTTTAACTCTAATATTACAAACGAAACAATATCTATTATTTTTGAAACGATTAAAAATATTGAAAAATCTTATGATAATCATAAATTACTTAATTGTATATATTTACACGTCGGTTCGTTTGGTGGCTCACTAAGTTCCCTTAATCTATTCATCCAAACAAAAGAGAAAGAATTTCCCAATCTAGAAATTATTTCGATTATTGAAAAAAACTGTACTGATGCAGGGTTTTTATTGGCTTCTCTATGTGATTATAGAATTATTAAGAAAAACGCTATCTGTTCTATGTCGGTTCTAAATCCGGAATCAAAGTATTGGGGCGCATATATTCAAGGGGACGACATAATGTGCAAATTAGAAACTATATTCGAGAAAAGTAAGTATAAAATAAAGAAGGAAAAACTATTAAAATATCTATCTTATAATAATACTTGGAAATGTAAAAAAATGCTTCAAATTGGTTTTGTAGATGAAATCTATTAATATCACACGGTAAGGAGTTAAGCATGTCAGGCTACATCCTTGCTAATTATATAAACTCTCCCATGAAGCAACAAAGGACCAATCCATGTTGTTGAGAGAAAGATGCCTACCATATTCATCCAATAATTGAACTCTTAGTTTTTTTATATTTGTTGGACCAAAATATTGCCGAACGTGCTGATTCGTATATAAATAATCACCCGGAGCCGATGCTGTTTTGAACGCTGTTTTTTCTTCTAGACAGGATAATATGTTTATTCTCCCCACAATATTGGGAGAAATAATAGAATCAGATGCCACTGCAAAAAAATTACGGGAACTTGTTTGAAAATCATCTACACAAATATATACATACCTAGGATAAGAAATATGACAAATTCCATGCGATGTTGTTACTACCGATGTCGGGGAGTTAATATCACCAATAACTCTAGAACTTGCCGATGAAATATCTATTATGGCATGTTCTTTTCTAAATCCCAGTTGCCACCCCAACTTTTGATATATATAATTTTTACTACACCCATCTAACGCGCCCTTATTATCAACGTCGAAATTTATTACTATTTTCCAATCATCTTGAATTTTTATACTCGCCGAACTATTGTCATAAATAAACGAACTAAAACCACTTATCGGGTCAATTTTAAATTTTAAATTTTTCAAAATAGATTCACTTCCGTCCTTTTCAATTATCTGTGATGCAATTTGACTATTTATATGTGTTTCTATATTTTGTGCTTTCGTCTGTGAATCAGATGTGAAAAGTGATTCGTATAACCCAGACGATAAAACTATATCCCACTTTTTATCATTTCCTGTTCCAACTTTTTTTTTTAATTCTATACTGAAAATATTATTATTTGATTTCTCACTTATATTATGATACGATAGTGGTATTTCAATAGATGATATACTCATATTTACCGCTTTTGTTACAGTTTCTGGCAAATCTATAATATAATCATGACTTGGATTATTGGGATTATAATAATTTGGTCTAAACATACTATCGACTGTAAATGTTTTTTTCATAGTTTGTTTATTAATTTGCTCGTTATTTCCTGATACAGAACCAGGTTGCATGTTGGAAACCGGCTTAAGAAAATTATTTAGATCAAACCGCTCTTGATTATTTAAAATAGAATTATGTCCACTGATTGAAGTCGTTTGTCTCATCGAATTTATATACTCTATCATTACATTATTTTTAATATTATTTTTTCCATACATTTCATTATTATTGCTTTTCTTTTATCAATTTAATAAAATAAAATTGAAATATATATATATATATTAGAATTATATCCACATATAAGCGCTGGTTATTATAATGACCGATATTGAAGAATTTATCCATTCCAAAAATTTGGCCGGTAAAAACAATTACAATAACATAGATACAACCAAATATGATTTGGCCAAATGTATTAAAATATTTACAAGTTTGCTTATCTGGTTATATGAAAAAGATTGCCTGAACGAGAATGATACTGCTAAATTACATAAGGCATTTGAACCAGTGTTAAACCGAACAATGAGAGAAATTAAAATTAAGGACTTGAAAAAGTCCATTTTGCTAAATATATTTAAAAATCTTATTACTATCAATGATTTTGATAAACATTTGCATCCATATTTTGATATCTTGAAACTACTTTTGCGTAAAAAACCAATGAGAAATATTTCTGGTATTACATCTATTACTGTTATCTTACATCCTTTTCCTAATGGACAAACTTTTAGTTGTAAACACGATTGCTTTTATTGTCCCAATGAACCCGCCCACAAAGGCAATAACTGGCAGGCACAGCCAAGGTCATATTTATTCTGGGAGCCAGCAGTTCAGCGTGCCAATCGTTGGAATTTTAATGCTATTCAACAAATGTTTGATAGATTAGATGGTTATTTCGCAAACGGACACACAATTGATAAATTAGAACTAATTGTAGAAGGCGGAACATTTACCGAATTTCCCGTTGAATATCTCGAAAGATATCATCGGGACCTATTTTATGCAGCCAATATTTATTTAGAGGTCAGGAGAATATATCAAAACTATGATAACTTTGATATAGGAGACCTCGAGACTGAAAAACTTAAAGATATTCGCCAACCATTATCTATTCGCGAAGAACTTATTATTAATAAGACATCCAGTGTGCATATTATTGGAATTTGTGTAGAAACTCGTCCCGACGCCATTGATAAGGATTGGATTGTTCGTTTTCGTGATTGGGGGGTTACACGCGTTCAAATTGGGGTTCAACATACCGATAATAAAATTTTGAAAAAAATCAATAGGGGTCATACTATTGAATGTGCTGTTAAGTGCATGCAATATCTTAAAGATAATTGTTTCAAGATTGATATTCATATTATGCCTGACCTTCCTAATTCTACTCCCCAAATGGATAAAGATATGTTTGATTATGTATATTCTGTTGTTTGTCCCGACCAAATGAAAGTATATCCTTGTCAAACTGTTCCTTGGACAAAGATACATACGTGGTATAAAGAAGGCAAATATGTTCCGTATTTTGATACCGACCCACAACTTTTGGTTGATGTTGTTAAATATAGTATGGAACACTGCCCCAACTGGATTAGGTTGCCTCGAGTTATTCGGGACATTCCCTGCTCCACATATGTAGATGGGGGCGTGAATGTCGGTAATATGAGGCAGGTTGTTGATACACTATTAGACGGACAAGGTATTGTTTCACGTGATATTAGAGCACGGGAAATTGGACGCAACTCTAGTTATTATAATATGCCCGCCCAATATAATACTTACAAAGTCCATGCTAATAACGGAACTGATTATTTCATATGCTACGAGAGCTATGATAAAAAGGCTCTGTTTGGATTTATTAGACTGCGAATTGTTAATGAAGAAAATAATATGATTGAGTTTGATGTTCTAAAATCAAAGGGTTTAATTCGAGAATTGCACGTTTATGGTAATAACACAGCGGTTAATACATACAAAAATAAAGCCGCGCAACACAAAGGTATTGGCGGTGGGCTATTAAAAATTGCTGAAAAAATTACGATGGAACATAATTTATACAGCATCGTTGTTATTAGTGGTGAGGGCGTTAAAGGGTATTATGAAACAAAGGGATATTATGAAGAAGATACATTTATGGTTAAAAATTTTAACTTTTGGAATGTTTGGTTTGTTATTCTAATTAAATATTTTCGCGATTTATTTAATATTTTCAAATCTGGTAAATTTACCACCAAATCTAAAGATGTTTGATTCCAAACTTTAATTGTTATGTTCCGCGCTGCCACCAATTATTTTTTTTTAATAAATCAAAATAATTATTATTTTGAGTTGATAAACATAAATATCCTTTACTCTTATTTTCACTTCTTTTATTATCTTCATCCAGCAACATTATTGCCATCGCTGAATAATTATGTAGATCAATTAACGTATCCCGTAAAGACTCGGTATCTACAAGCGTAACCTGTTTCGCAGTCACAGATTGAAAACGACTTATTTTATCTCCCATACGAACCAAAACCCCGACAATCCCATATCTTGCAAACGCATCTCCATAATCTTGATTTTTTTTTGTAAATAGGATTAGTCCCTCATCTTGAATTTTTTTCATTTGATGCACGCGATTATTTATTAATTCCATTTGTAATAATAAACTTCCAATAATATTTTTAAATTATTTTTTAAAAAATATTATTAGAATACAATATTATTTTTTCTCGGCGCACGATTTACAATGCTTATCTCCATTCATCATTAATTTACTGAATTTGCGCCCATTGATATATCCCATTTTCACATATCTTTCCCGTGGTATCAAAGACAACGGCAAACGCGCTTCTCCTATATTTGTATTGTTTATTTGGATCTTTGAGATTCGAATATTCATTTTTAAATTATTCATGATTTTATATTATATATTAAGAATATAAAATCTTCTATATTTTAGTATATTTAACAAGTTTTTTTACAATTCATAATACCGAATTTATAAGTTTTGTTCCCTGAATATCTTGTTTCCCCAATAATAATCCCCACCCCTTCTTTGTCGGCTTTTAAATTCTGTGATTTTTTTCTACCTAAATATCTATGATATGAATTATGTTTTATATCAACTCCATAATTTGGTTTCGTAGATGTCAATTTTAATCCTGGTTTAGAACCACCTGGAGCTATTCTATCACTAGCATTATTCCAGGGAACGGTAGATATATTATCACTATTGATATGTAAAGCCCCCAAATTATCGGTATATAACGAACTTGGCACTCTTACCGTATTTTGGATAATTTTTTGATTTGAACTTATATCATGACTGGTTACTCCGTTTATAGCAGGCACTGCCATTTTCTTATATTGGTATATATCTTTTTGAGTATTGAATTTTGTTTGGCAATTCGAGACATTTGAAAATGGATGAATTAAATAACTCGCTTTACTATTAAGGTATCTAGCATGGTTTTTTTCTATACCATGGTCTAGAAATATTGTATCCTTTGGGTTGCATGTAAGGATAAATTGATTGAATTTGTATGAATTTGCTGATAAATCGACTTGTAATGCGGATGGTTTGTTATATTTTGTTTCTGGTGTTGGCATTTATATAAAGAAATATTTTTTAAAAAATTGATGAAATTTTTATTATTTTTATTATTTTTATTATATGGCATTATACTTCAAATATGACAAATTTTATCTGTTCTTCTTGTAAAAAAGAATACATCAGCAAAGCAGCATATAATAACCATCAACTTAAATGTAACTTACGCAATATTTGCCAAAATATGCAGAGAAGGGAATTAGCACCGGGTCTCGCCGGGGAACAACAAGAATTTGATGTTAAGTTTAATGGTAGTATCACGGATGTATATAAATTGCTTATCAATTTAAATAATAAATTTGATAAATTGGAGAGTGATTATAATGAACTCAAAAAATATGCTAATATAACCAAAAATAAGATTGACGTAATTGAATATTTGAATGTTAATTTTGATTATGGCGATTTTGATTTTGTTAAGTTTTTGAATTCAATTCAAATTACTGAGACAGAATTACAAATCATATTCGACCACGACTATATCAATGGTATATATCAAATTATTACCAATCACATTGAAAAACACCAATACAATATCAATACACCAATCAAAGCATTCAATACTAAAGAAGGCGTTTTATATATTTGTTTAAACACAACTGAAACAACTGAAACAACTGAAACAACTGAAACAACTGACAGTGACCCCGGACATAAATGGGTTATTATGGACGACGACCATATTAAATCTGTTATGAAATATTTCAATAAAAGCCTTTCTTCGTTGTTTTTGAATTGGCAAGAAGTCAATAAAAAAAAATTCGGACCCGACGATTTCACTCCTATTTATGTTAAAAACATGAAACGAGTATTCGCCATTAATTATGAAAAGAAAAATATGAATGCCATGTTGAAAAATAAACTATACAAACATTTAAAAATTAATCTTCGAAATTTTGTATCCCATGATTTTGTATAATTCGGGCTTGTGTATCTAACTTTTTTTCACGCAGTAAAAAAAATTGAATGGTAATTTATCTATATACTTACCCATAACAAATCATAACAAATCATAACAAATCATAACAAATCATAACAAATCATAACAAATCATAACAAATAATCGAATAGAACCAAATAATAAATGTGTAATTTCGTTCTATTGCAGATATTACCTGCTGATTTGGTTCACTATATTTCTCAAATTATTATGAGAGACGAAGCCGCCAATATTATTCGCAAGAAATTTCTGTTTAATCGCTCTATATGTCATAGTATTAGTGGTATTATATATTTCAGTCTTTGTAATAATCATAATCTTGCTATCACAAAAGATATTGTATCAAGTTTTAAAACCGTCATTGATAATAATATTCCCCAAAAATATAACCAGGAATTTTGGGAGCATGTGCTTAATATTACAAGTAGAAAATTATACGGAAATTACAATTACATCTGTCTCCGTTCGAATAATAAAAACAATAATGATAATTATAAAAATTTGAAGATAATTATCAAGTTGTGGTTAAATCTTTGCAAAAAATTTGATATCAACATCAATTGTTGCGAATATTTTAATTCAAGAAGTGTTGGTATAAAATCAAATTTTACATATGTAGTAAAATCTAAAAATATATTGAAACTCACCAACTACAATAAGCATCTATATCCGCCCACAATAGTAAATCAGTATGGAGATATATTAGGCTATTTTGAAAATATGGTATATATTTCTGCATTTTCCCCTCAATTTACTAATAGATGATTGTATCTAGTTTTTGCATAATTATATTTATCAAATTCTGTTCTTTTTATCCAAAACGAATAGAAAAACGCATTAATTAAAACCTTATCCGATTTATAAATTATTTGATACATTTATATTTCTACAAATATTTTTCTTCAAATTGTTTCTGTGTAATTATTTCTATTTCATACTCTTTTGCCTTTTTCATTTTTGTAGTTTCAACATCAAGCGAACCTACAATTAATAAATTTACATTTTTCGCAATTGTCGCCGTAACTTTACCACCAAGTTCTTCGATTTTTTCACCCAATATCTTTTTGCCTTTTATGTCCGACAGCAATATTAACTTATCACTTAAAGGTAGTTTTGATTTTGGCGATTCTTGTTTTGGTGCTTCTATTTCGGTTAATTTATATTCTAACTTTGCCTGTATCATAAATTTTTTAAATTCTGGTATTTTTTCTACAAATTGCGTCGCCGTTTTTACTGCTAAACCGTCCATCTCTTTTATTTTATTTATTTTTTCATCTTTTGATGTATCTTCGGTTATTATATTTGGTTCTCCTTTTAAAATTATTGAAATTCTTTTTTCACCAAATCCTCTACCAAAAATATTTGATGCTCCTGCTATAATCGCCAGTTCTTTTTCTTCTATTTGTTTTTGAATTGAATTATAAATTTTTGTTGCCATTTTTTCTTTGAATCCTTTTACTGTCATTAAATCATTTATGGGCATTGCTATTATTTTTGCAATGCTATCTCCTCCTACTTCTATTATTTTTTTTATATTTGCTTCACCCAATCCGTCTACTTCAAGTGCTTTAAAGAAACCTGCTATATTTTTTAGCTTTACAGTTTCGTCTTCCTCTATATTTTTCAATATAATATCGACACGAGTTTCATTCCAAACATATTTCTCTTTCGGCATTAATGCGGTTTCCGCTGGTGTAATTATCTCATGTATTTTTGGTATTACATCACCCGAACGAATTATTTTAATTACTGCACCGAGACCGATTTTATTGTCTTCTATAAATTTCGCATTAAATCCTGTCGCATAATTTATTTTTACTCCACCAATGCTTACCTCTTCTATTTGAACTCTTGGTTTTAAAAATCCATCCTTTGATGCAGCCCATAAAACATCCAATACTTTCGCTTCTGCCGATTGGTCAGACAATACCATCTTGAAAGCAAATGCCTGGTCTGGGTTTTTACTTTCTCGTTCATATACATTATCGTCTATACAAATAATACCGTCTATAGTGTATTCATAATTTGTTCTCCAATCTACTAACTTTTCTGATAAATATTCATTTGTTAATTCTCCCGAACTTATATTCGGTATAAATTTCACACACATACCATCCATCGTTCCTATATTATTTAATTGAACCGATGGTTTCAGATTCTCTGGGTGTATTACTTCATACCCCACGAAATCAATATCTTTTAGAATATCCGTATGCTCTTTTGTTAATGTTTTCTTATTTATTAATCCGGATACAAAATTACGCGAGTTAGCATATTTTGCTCCGTATTTTTCTTTGAATAAATTTTCTTTGATTATTATTTCACCTCGCAGTGTTATATTTTTATCAGTTGGTAATTTCAAATATGGTATTAGGTGGTCTATCGTTTGCCCATATTTACCATCACCCCGGGTATATAATTTAGGTGTATCACCTTCAGTAGTATATAATGCGCTTACTCCGTCCAATTTACATGAAATAACATATGGTCCTTTATATTTCTCTTTAAATTTATTCAATTCTTTTGTGTCGGCTTTTATCTTATCCATAGACCACATTTCATATGGTAACTTTACTTTATTTTTATCCACTTTTACATCAGCATGTTGGTCTAATGCCGTCTTATTTGTTGGATAATTTTTTAAAACATATTCACGCAAAATATCGTATTGATTGTCCGATAGTAGAGGTGACTCGGTTTCTTGATAATATCGTTGGTTTGTTTCTTTTAACATATCTGTTAATTCGCTTTCAGATAAAGATTTTAATACATCTATGCCCTCCAATTTAAATTTTACAATATTATCTATTGTGATTTTATCTTTTAATTTTTTTGATGGCTTTTTTAGGGTTTCATTATTTAAGTTCGGTTCTTTATTTTTTATCGTTTTTAATGATGACTTTTTTAGAGTTGTTTGTTTAACTACTACTGGCTTCTCATCATCTTTGTTCACATCATCACTCGCATTTATTTCTTTTGTGGTCTCTTTTATAGTATATTTGATTACTATTGAACTTTCGTCTAATCTTTCATGTGGCTCTTTGAATTCCATATTTAAATGGCTGAATATCTCTGCCTCCGTATTCAACTTGGGTGATGTGATTTTATCACCCTTAATTTTATTTTTCATTCTATGAAATCCGTGCTCGTTTAATGTGAGCCCGTTTTTTAGTGCTACCTGCCTCATACTTGTATTAAAATCTTTTGAACCAGTAAAATATAATATAGCGAAGGCATATTCGTCCGGTGGTGCATATAAGAAGTCTAGACGCCTCGCCGTGCTTTCATTGTTTAATTTACCAATAACCATACTTTTTTTTTCGCCTTTGCTTAAAAATACTTTGATTATACCTTGTTCGTTTAATAAATCTAAAAAATTGTTGAAACATGTTTTATCGTCCACTTTTGAAGTAATAATTATATCTATGTCTCCTGATTCCAGTTTACCTCGCCTATAACTACCCACTATTTCAAACATATTGTCATCGTTATTATTATTACACGCTTCATTGAATAACTTTTGAAGTATGATTTTATATTCTTCAATTTCCTCCCGTGGGATTTTTTCCAAAATTTCTTCATAGTATTCAAGACCTTTCTGTTGTACAGCATTCAATAATTTCAATTTCTTCGTACCTTTACCAAGTATTTCCTCGTTTTTCCTGGCTTTTAGTTCTTCAATAGTGGTAATACCTAAGTCTATTAAGTTTTCCGCAGCCTTATCTCCTATTCCATGTATCTGTAAGAATACATCTTTTTTTTCCTGTTTAATCTTTTGAGCTTCATAGTCTTCACCACCATGAACTTTTATTAATTCTTCCAAATTTTTTACTTTGCCTGTTTCTATATATTCTGTTAATTTATCTCTTATTGCTTTACCTATTCCAGGTAAATCTTTTATATCATTAGCAGAATTTAATTCTCTATTTAGATTTTTAATCTGTTCTATTGCTCCTCTGTAAACATTCGCTTTGAAAGGCTCCACTTCTTTAATTCTTTTGTAATATTCTAATTGTTTAAGAATTTCAATATATCCATTCTTGTAATCTTTCATGCCACCATTCATATTATATTCTTCTGAAATTAGCATTAAGCCTTTCAATTTTTGTTTTTTTGTTTTTTTTATTTTTTTTGTTTTTCCTTGTATCTTTTTATATTTTTTTATCGTTCTCATTATTTTATATATATATATAAAATTAAATAATATTTATATATTGCTTATATAAGTATGAATATTAAAGTTACCAATCCACATGTATCAGTAAAAAAAACCGGTCTAAGAACCACTAGAGAACCCGACGATTTAGAAATTTTTTTTTATGAAATTACAACTGGTGATCTAGATATTGCCCAATCTATGAAAAATGATATTAACAAATTTACCTCTCTCCCTGATGTATCTTATACTCAAACAGCTACACAAAAAAAAACCAAACCCGGTAAAGTTAAAATTAAATCTACTTATAAAAATCCAGATAAAAATTCAAAGAAAAATTCAAAGAAAAATTCAAAGAAAAATTCAAAGAAAAATTCAAAGAAAATCACTTCTGAAAACTGAATATATCAATTTATAATTATTTATATAAATAATATAAAAATTAATTATATTATTTATTATACTATGACACAAGAAGAATATACAACCAAACTCGATTATAGCATTTGCTACGAGTTAGATATCTTTCGTTATTATTGTTTTTATTATTATCCGTTTTTTCAATTTATTGAATTTGTTAAAGCATTATTTACTATATCATTCGTTTTATTTTCGGGAACTGCCTGTGCTACGCTAATTGTTTCTAAATTCTTCCATATGCCTGCCCAACTTAGTTTTGAGAAACTATATCATAAAAATAAAGAGTTATATGAATATATACCCTTTTTATTGGAAGAACTGGAGGAATATTATGCACTGGAAGAGGATAAGGACAAAGAATTCATTCAAACATTAATCAATAAATATATTTATTATAGTTTTAAATTCAGAGAGAAGGATTATAAAATTATTATGAATTATAATCACCTCGATGAATCATTCGAATATTTTTTAAATGATAAATCTTATACACTACCATTCGCATTTTTAGATACGGTCGCCAGAATTTATAGTGTTAAATATAATTGTCGCAATATATATATTGATAATTACAATAATAGACAAATATTAATTGATTCGCTTAATCCCCTCGAAACTACTACCGAGAACCAAGACACTGATAAAAATAAAAATCCCGAGGCTGATATATTCTATACCAAAAAACATTTTCAGACCATTGACTCTAAAAAAACTATACATAACTATAAATCGATTTCTTGTAAATACAAAGGATTATTCAATGAATTTTCCGACCTTATTGTTGGTTTCGATATGTATAATTCTACCGATACTATGATTGCTTCCATTTGTCAATTAGACAATGAAATTTTCCATACTAAAAAAATTGATGATACCCACATATTAGATACTGTTAAAAAATTCTTGTCTTTTAAAGATTTTAAAGATTCGATAAAATCTTGAACTATATATAATGAACACATTACCTTATATTTTCATATTACTATCAACTATTTCTTCTGTTTTCGCGCAATATTTATTTAAAATATCATATAAAAACAATGATTATAGATTTATTTCATTTGGTATTATATTATATGCATTTGTTGGATATTGTTCTTTTAAAGTTTTAAAATATTTGCATTTAGGCGTTGCTAATGTTATATCTCATATTTTTTATTTTCTTTTATTGTTTTGCGTAAGTTACCTATTTTTAAATGAAAAATTAACAAATAAACAAATTGTTGCTTCTATATTTGGTATTATATCTTTACTTTTATTTATTACTGACCATCATTGATTCTTTTACCTCCCAATGCTTTCGATAATACTCCGACCGCTCTATAATCCGCATTTATCAGTTCGGTTTCTTTATCATTACGTTCGGATATAAATTTCAAAAACCCTACTGATTTTTCAATACAAAATGTTGTTTCTAAATTGTTTATTGCTATTCCCAATGCCTTTTTTTCAATTTCATTTAGCGTTTCTTTATATGCATAAATTAACTTATTTAACTCTCCTGAATTATCAAGCAATTCACCACTTTTATTCATTTATATGCTTCGTGTAAATGAATAAAATTTATATCAATTTTAATTAATTTTATATTTAAAATTAAATAATATTTTTTTTGAATTATATCTTGATAGACACTCACCCATCTCATCATTTATTATGTAATTGTTGTTTGTTAGAAAATCTACTACTTCTGTTATATCGTTGTTTGTGCAAATTTGTATTTTGTTATGACTCACGTTACCAAGTATGGTATTTTTTATTACAACTCCACAATAATTTTCATTCACATCGCTCATTTTGGCAGATAGATTTTTCATAGATATTATTTTTGTAAAATTTTTTAATGGTCCTTTCGGTTGACGATTCAATGTTAATATGTGATAATAATTTATATTATTATCATAATAAGGTTCTATAAACAAATTATAACTTTCATATTGCCCGGTCATTATATATGAGATAGAATATTATTATTATATTATATATAATATAATATAATATAATGCAAATTGATGATTTAAACGATTATCCTGATATTAATGGGGGTATTCACATACATGGTGGGGAACTGAAAAATACTGAACAAGAATTTTTAGGTGCTGGAGCCTATGGTTGCACTTTTAAACCCGGATTAGATTGTAATGGTAAAACTAATAAAAATCGCTTCAAAGTTAATAAAATTCAAGAAGTCGATTTTTTTAGTAAAAATGAACTTCAAATTAGTAATATGGTTAGAACCATCAAAAATTATAAAAATAGATTTGCTCCAGTTAACAAAGCCTGTATTGTTAAATTCAATAAATTTAAAAAATCTGATTTATTTGAACAAATCATAGATAAGTGCCCAAAAGAATCCTTCGGATATGATTTCAATACTAACCACGAGGATTCTGATATAATTAATAAAGAGTATTATATGTTTTATTTGCGATACATTAAGGGAACGGGACTAAAAACACACTTAATGTCTTTTGAAACCAATGCCCATAAATTTTATAACAATTATTTTTATACTTTATACTATCTATTGAATAGTATTTACGTTTTAAATACCGTCGGCATCGTTCATAATGATTTACATCATGATAACGTAATGTATGATTTAATTACTGATAAACCATTGATAATTGATTATGGTTTATCGTTTAATACCGATTCATTATATAAACGCCTAACTGGATTTGATTATCCACTCATTAAAAAACATTTTTTTGATTGGCAGAAAGACATGTGGTGGCATTTGAACGAGAAACGATTTATTTCATTTATTATTCATAATTCTAGCAATGAGTATACTTCTAATGTATCCAGCAATAAAGATATTAATATATTAACCAAGGAAATTGTTGATATTTTTATAAATGATATTTATTCTTCATTATTGGATGATAATGAAACCAAAATGTTATTTGACGAGAGCGACTTCATCGAATACAAAAGCGTATTAACTAAATTTTATTATAAATTTATACCTGAATATGATATTGATAAAAAATATATATATTATTCTAATATATTGGATGAATTAATCCCATGCGTAATAAAATATAATGATTTACATAGTTTAGTTGTGGGATATATAAATATTGAGCATTCTAAATTACAACAAGAAACAGACAATGAAAATAATTCTTCTAAATATATATTGTTATGCAACTTCGTAAAACAATTATTTAAAAAGGTTTTATATCCAAATCCTGAAAATAGGTTGTCTATCAACCAATTCATTTCTATATTTTCTTTCGTTTTCAAGTATTGTAAAGAAATTAATCAAAAAGTAGTAGATGATGGCAAATACATGGAAGATTTCTATAATCAGTTTAAAACATTACTAATTGAAATTGACTATGATTATTATATGTTTTTTAATAAAAACTTCGCTTATGTGGATTTTGAATTGATTATCAATAAGGAAAATATTATATTAATAAAAAATTTTAACTTTGACATTATCTAGAATTACACTCTCGCTTTTTTGTAGAATTATGTTTTCGTTCTCTTATTTTTATGTAATACTTTTTTTCTAATTTATATAGAATAAAAATTAAAGCGTTTTCATTTGTAAAAAATATATCGTTATTATTAATAATATTTATATTATTTATATTATTTATATTATTTATAATATTTAACTTGTAATTTTTATCACTTATCATATCTTTTACATCTAAATTTTTTAATTCATCGATATTTTTTATTACTTCAAAATTTAATAAATACCTTATTTCATATAAATCTTTACAATATTTTTCATTTATTCTATTTAAAATATCATTCAATAATTTACTTCTTACTATATCGTCTTTGAAAGTTTGCTTTTTTTTTATTATATTTTCTATCTTATCATCGTCTACCTGAATTATTATTAAATTTGTTTGCCTTATATTATTTTCTATATTTTTTTCTAATACTAATAATTCATTTCTCATATCCACAATATCATCCACCTCTATCATTATTATATAAAAAATCAAGATTTTATATAATAATTTACTTAACTCATTATTTTACATTAATCGATTACCTATATCTATCATCGTCATCTGACTCACTATCGCTTAATTCTAACTTCCTCGCATATTCTTCTATCATGTTATCTATTTCTTCATTTTCAAGCCTCATCTTCGCTAGTTCCTCTTTATAATTATCATAAATAGATACGTCGCCCTGCAGATCATTCTCTATATCCCTGAAATTATCCCAATTATTTAACATATTATCAAATTTCATTAAACCAATTGCTTTTGCATTACCATCGTTCGTTTCTACTCGCTTTTCTCTTATATCTTTTGTTTGGGGCGATTCAATTATTATCACATTTGAAGTTTGAACCGAATATTCACTATTCTCACTTCTATTCTTTGCGGTATTCTTTTTGATTATACTCCAACCTGGTCTAATATTATCTGTATAATTATATACTGTCTCTGGTTCCCCATTTTCAGTAATATCCAGATAACTTGTACCTATCAATGAGCCTGAAATATCAAAAACAGGAATATTCTTCTCATATTGTTCCGTCTCGTTTTTTATTTCATTCATATCATTATGCCGACGATGTGGAGGAATATAGTTACACATATTTCGATATTTCGTTATTTCGTTATTTCGTTATTTCGTTATTTCGTTATTTCGTTATTTCGTTATTTCGTTAT
>JGI24540J26637_10000037_pt1 | contig 42049 bp, 34 predicted proteins | sample NorSeaMetagenome_FD_26637 | JGI IMG/M metagenome (IMG submission 26637)
TTTATCTAAATTATCTATTAAATATCTAATTGCTAATTTTCTACGCCCTGGGTCGTTCATATCCGGATCTTGAGGCGGTGCAAATTTACCTAATAATATTTGTTCAATTTCCCTTTTTATGTTATCTATTGGTAAATGGCGAGCGGGTCTTGGCTTGCGCACATATGCAAAACGTGCTAATTTTTCTACTATTGGTCCTTTTAAATTATCTATTAAAAATTCCATTTCTGTTTCTGTACCTTTATCGAGTGGTCCTGGATCAGCAATGAAACGCTCGTAATCACCAATAAATTTTTCATATTTACCAAGTATTTGTTCCAAAAAATCATTTGTACTATCGGTGTCAATATCCTGAATGGGTTTTATAATACTTTTTAAATATTCGACGCATATGTTGCCATAGTTATTTTTACACATACTTTCTTTTAAACTTTCTTTTAAACTGATACCTATTTCTGTAAATATATATTTCGTTCCTGTTCCCTCCATTCCAATATGCAAGTTTCTTTTCATTGCTTCTGTTGTCATTAGCTCTCCTTGTCTATAAACTCCAATTCTTTTAGTGATTGCTCTCTGTATCTTTTTTGCGAATCGGTCTAATATGCTTTGTAATACTGAAGGAGGGAGTGAATATATTACAGCTGCTGCGTTCTCCGGCTCGGCAGTTCTTAGTATTGTTGTAAATGCTAATTCTTGTAACGAAGGAAATGGTGTTTCCATTTTATAATATAGTTATATTTTAAATAATAATTGTTATATTTCAAAGATAATTATTTGTTATTATAATATTTTATATATACAAAATACCACGAATTTGGGGACAATCCCGCGGACAAGTTGGCAACTCGTCATGAAAAACGCCGTCGCCGTAAGAATAATCCTCGTACCAATCTTGGTGGCGGCGGTAATCCAATGAATAGTAGAAACGCACGTCGCCCACCACTTCGTAAAAACAACATTAATATAACTAACTCTGTTTTTCCAAAAATCTACACGCGCATCAAATAATTTTTCTTTTTCTGTTTTAGGGTTGATATTTTTTTTGTTTTACACCTTTGAACATTTAAAACGCCGACTTAATCCAGATATTTTTTAGATTTTCTTTTTCTAGTCGATGGTCGTTTTATATATTTTTCATTCCTGTCATATGCTCATTTTATAAGATTTTTATAAATATATTGGTATTTCATATAATTGTTAATTTATTTTATACATTACCTCTCATATCTATAAATTTAACAGGTTTTTTTCATATTATAAATATATAAATATATAAGTATATAAATATATATTTATTATGACAAAAATAAATTTACTAATAACAGGTCCAATTCGTCCTAATATTGATTATATTAATTATATAATTAATTATTTTAAAAAATTAATAAGTCATAATGTAATCGTTTTTTTATGTTATTGGGAAAACGAAAAAATAGACAAAACTTTAATAAAAAATGTTGATTATTTATTTAATGAAGATGAACCAGAAGATAAAGAAATTTTTTCAAAAATTTCTAGTAGAACGTTTCAACAACGACAACTACATCCTAATATTGAACATTGGACACCACGTATATATAAAATGTTTTATGGTATAAAACAATTAGTTAATAAGATTGATAATAAATTATTAATTAATGATAATGATATAGTTTTGAGAATAAGAACTGATTTATACGTAGAAGATTGTAATTTTAAAAGTTTCAATGATTTATTAAATAATATTGAAAAAAATACAATTTATAATAGAATTAGAAAACATGATTGTGATTGGTTTAGTATATCAACATATGATATATTCAAAAAAATATGGTATATTGAAAATGATGACAAATATAATAACATAATAAAACATTTATATAACGCTGAAGAAATTATTTCATACAAAAGTAAATTAAATAAAGTAGATAAAGTTAATATTAGTAATATTATAAAACTATGTATTTGTAGAAATTATAATGATAAAAATAGTCCCGAGTTACAAAGATATGGATAGATATACATTCGAAGTCCGCGTTTTAAATGTTCAAAGGTGTAATAAATTACTTTATGGTCTTTTTTATAGTTTTATAGTGCTAATTTATCGCATAATAAGGTTAATAATCGCAATCCAAGATAAAGCCCATACAGCCATGGCCGCCCATAAAAGTATTGTCACTATCAATACCGCCGATATGGAAACTAGACGTTTGAATTCTTTGTTTTTCTTCATTTCCATATCCGCTCGGGGAGTCGCGACATAGATATCATATAATTTGTCCCGCGTCGATCTTGGGTATGATGACGATGACCTGTATTTTAGCCAGGCATTTTCTTTTTCTCTCCATTCGGCCGCTTCTTCTGGTTTTGCTAACCGGTTAATAATAGCATCTTTCTTTTTATATGTTTCTAAAAGTGTAGTATTTTGTTTTGGTTGGATGATTCTTAATCTATTACGTTCAACAGATATATATCCTAGTTTAGGAAAATTTTTATTTATAGCCGATAAAGAAAGACATTGATAAAAGTAAATAACCCCATAAAGATTCGCAACATTAGTCATGATTTTGATTATAATAATTTAAAAATTATAACAATTATCAATTTTTAAATTATTATAATTTTTTAATTCGCACAATTCACATATCATCGATATTATTGCTATACGTCTGTTATTTTGAAATAATGTGTACGTGTATTTCTTTTATAAAAGATTCCATGGCTTTATGGGCAGTAAAAGATATAGCAGACCGCAAGCATATTTCATAACATGTTGTAATTATGTTTGTATTTGCTTTGGAAAAAAAACGACGCAAAATTAATAAAAAAAATAGCTGTTCACCTGGATCATTTACATCCGCGTCGATTAATGAAGTAGTTACCATTTCGTCAAGGACATCCCCCTTTTTTAATATTCGAGATGCTTTCGTGGACATAAAGATTACTGGCAGCGCTTTTTTTGATTCTTCACTACCAGTTAATGTGGGTTTTTTTCGATTTACAAGAGTGCATAAATTTGCAGGACAAGATTTTATTCTTCTCAACATAATTATATTATTATATAGATATAATAATAATATAACTTTATATTTACTTAAAAAATATATAATTAAGTAAATATATTTTTTACAATATTTTAACAAGCCTAGTAGTTTTCCTTCGAGCGGTCTACAACATATTGATTAATAGCATTAATATAACACCGTTTAATATGTTTGGTGACTAATATAAAATAATTTTCGTCGTCCTTTTTTCGAGTATTATATTTTACTTCAAAATATGTAACTCTTCTAACATTGCGACCTCGTACGCGTGCCTGCATTCGTGTAGCCATTTTATGTTTTTCATAGTCGTTCTTATTGTTTATTAATTTACAAAGTTCCCGTTCTTCAGATTCTTCTTTTTCAATTATAATATCTATTGTTTTATCTAATTCCATAATTTGTTTCATTTTATAGTTTTCGTCATTTAATAATTGTTTAATAGGAGAATTATGCAAATGACTATTATTGGGCGTTGAAATGCCACTGTCAGATTTATTATGAGAGCTGTTACTAGCAGAATCACTTAAACCAGAAATCATACAATTTAATTCATTTATCATATTATTTTTTGTATCATATTGATTGTTTTTTCCAGTATTATCGATGGTTGAGTTTATTAGATTTCTAATTTCTTCTTCTTCGTCGCGGTTCATAATAATAATATGGTCTTCGTCTAAATTATATCCTAGTGAATTTTTTGATTCTTCTAGTTGAATATCGCTATTTATTTGGCCATAAAAAAGTTTTGTTTTTAATAAAAATCTCGTCAAATATTTCTTATGAAAAATATTAAACATCTTCGTATTTTCGTAAAACAATGAAATATTATTTTTTAAATAATTATTATTATATTTTATTTTATTTATCAGCGTACCTATATATAATCCTGATTCTTCTTTTATTTTTTGCATATCTAATTTATGTTGCCTCTCAGTTAATTCAGTTATTAATATATCTATTATTTGAATTATATCATTATAAATTTCAGTTGTTCTTTCAAATTCATAATCATTTATATTATTTAAATCTTTATATACTTCATAATCTTTATTGTCAAATTGTAATGTAATATTTTTATTTTTAATATTATCATTTAAATATTTTGTTAATGTTTTGAATAATTTATAATAATCACCATAAATACGATTATCGATTATTTTGAATGTATTTTCATAATTTTTTACTTCTATATTTATTAGTTTACTTTGAAAATGTAAAGAATCCAACCCAGTATCTGTTTCGTGTAAATTATTATTTAAAAGTTCTGTATATATTATTTTTAAAGTTGTTTGTTTATCTGTCAGAGATTTCATTAAATTTGTACTTGACTCTCTTAGATATTTTATATCGCTAAAATTATTTTTTAATATTGATAAATCCAACATTTATAAATACCATACAAAAAAATTGATTGAGTATAACTACTATAAGATATAATTCACTATGCCATATACTTTATTGTCAAGGCTTCCTCCCCCACAAATGAAATTTTATTTATTATTTTTGATTTTGTTAAACTAGCAAAATCAAAAAACATTTATTGGACAAAACTTTATTCTGCCGAATATCTTGTTGTGAAAAAACTAATCGAAAAATATTTATATATTCACCAATGAATACATAGACAACCTATATATATTAAAAAAACATTTACACAACCACTTCGATAATACTAAACCGTCTGTTTTATTATATCGACCCGCGCGAGACTCTCTGAATAAAATTATAATAAATTAATTATTTAGATAATTCACCGTCATCTACTTGCCAATGATGTGTATGATAATGGTTCATTGTTTTTTTATCTATTTCTATATCCCAACTAAAGACAGTTGTAAATTTCCTATTATTCCACACGTCAAAATTCAGACCATTAAAACTATCTCTTTTTGTATTATTAACAAATGCAGATCGCTGCGCGGAATAAACAATGTTGCGCGAAACTCCAGATGTATCTCTGGACCATGTGTTATCCGGGAAAGTTTGTTGCCAATTAGGAAGATCTAGATATTTTGATTCTGGATTACACAGTTCCCGCAACCATAACCGTTGAAATTGCGCGGGTGTACCGAGCCCATGAAAATTAGCTTTAAATGCGTCGCGATCAAAATTCATATATACATACTGGTTTCCATGTTTAGATGCATTTTCAATGGCATAAATAATTTGATTGTAATATTTAAAAGTTAAAGACTTAAACATTTCATTTTTGCGAGACTCCATCTTTTCATGATATTCATTTTGAAACGTTTTCTCTATTGCGTCTTTATCATTAGCTAGGATTCGCATGCGGTCTATGAACGATGACATGTTGATGATATTGAATAAGTTTGTTTATTATCTTTATATCAATTTTATATCAATTTTATATCAATTTTATAACAATTTTATATCAATTTTATAACAATTTAAAAATAACAATTTATTATTAACAACAATAGCCAAAAATGATATAATTATCTATATTTAAATTAGAGTGTAAATTCATTAATTACCAATGGCAATAATTTTACTATGAGCTCATTCAGTTTTTTATAGTCGTCGAATGGTTTACACATACTATAATCCGAATACTGGCCACATAATATATTATTTTTTAAAGTTTCAGAGAAAAAAAATATATCTTTATCCAGATGTTTGTATTTCGTCTCTTTATCGTTTAAAATAACCAATCCTCCATTTTTACAATTATTATTCCATCTTTCTAGGCAATCGTATAAATATAATTGGCCGGTTACGCTAGTGGGGGTAGTTTTTATAAGTTCTGCATATTTTGGATTAGTATTTAATATTTCTTTTATTGTAAATACAATATCGTTTATAGTTTTTATTGAAAAAACTTCCCGCCACGTTTCAGACTTTGCTATATTATAACTAACAATCGCCCTGTTTTCACCGGTGCATTCTAATTGTCTATAACAAATAAATTTATCATCGTCTATATTTTTTATTGGTTCTATAAAATAACTTCTCGTCATTGGTATCGTGTCCACCTCAGAAATTAATACTCCTCCCTGACTTTGTAATAAACACGGATATAATAATCTTATATTTTGTAATATAAATGAATTATTTACATTTTTTATTGGTGGAAATAAGATTATATATTCGGAAAATGGCGTTAACTCGGGTATAATAATATCAGAAATCAATATAATATGAATTTTTATTTCGGGAAATAATTTTTTCCACGCGGTAATAAACATTGGAACAAATTTATAATATTGTGAATCTGTATCTGTTGCCGTTAATATATCTGTAAATTTCATTAAATATATTTACAGATTAGTTTTTAATTATTTTTATATACTTATATATAAGTAATGAAAAAATTCGAAATAAAAAAACCAGAAAAAATTAAGATGGAAAATACTATATCAAATGAAAGCAAAGAAAACAATGAAGATATTAATCCTGATCTAGATGAAACTATACAAAATTACTATGCCGAATGGTGCTTTCAGCATGAAAATATTCTAGTTGAATGGGCAGATAAAGCTATTGTATATAGATGGTTACATTCTACATCTCACTTAAGCTATGCGTCAAAAACAAGATGGTTTACCATACCTATTATTATTGTTTCTACATTAACGGGTACAGCAAATTTTGCTCAAGAGAGAGTTCCAATAGAATATGTGCCATATTATAATATTGCGGTCGGAACAACCAATATTATTGCTGGTATTGTTACAACTATTCAACAATTTCTTAAAATTAATGAATTGAATGAATCGCATCGCGTGTCGTCAATATCATGGGATAAATTTTATAGAAATATAAAATTGGAACTAGCTAAATCTAGAACGGAAAGAATGCATGCTTATCAAATGCTTAAAATATTCAAAGAAGAATTTGATAGATTAATGGAAACCAGTCCGTCTATTAATACAAAAATTATTGACCAATTCTATAAAACATTTTCAGGTGGTCCTTTAAAACCGGGTCAAGCTCCTACAGAAAAACAATCTACATTTATTGAATTATTTAAACCCGAAATATGTAATGTATTGCAAAGCACTAAACATTCTGTGTATAAAGAAACGATGGAAGATATTGAAAAAAATCAAACAAAAAAACTAGTTAATTATGTTAGAGAAAATAATGATTTTAAAAATAAAACAGTAGTAGTCGATAAATTTATTAGTGAATTCTCAACAGAATTTAATAGAGAACCCACATTTGATGAAATCAATGATAACTTACAGGATAAATTATCTAATAATGTAATTAATGCTATTATGCAAAAAAAAGATAATTCTAATAATGTATGATACAAATTTTCATTGATTAATTTAAATATCTAGTCCATTCAATGATTGTTAATATTTTTCATAAAATAATTACTTGCATCTGACTCTAAAAACATATTAAAAATTAACAATGTAACTAACCACCCGGTAAAAGGTAAATAATATATTGCTTGAATATCAAAAAAACTACCAATTAATGACACTACACTTACTAATATTATTATTCCTGACAGTGATAATATAAAATTGCTCATATTATTATTATTATTATATATACATAAAAATAATAATTTTATAAATAACTAATTATATTTTCTTGCCAAAAAAATTAATTTAGTCTCTATGGATGCTATTTTTACATCCATATCATTTATTTTTTTTAAATTAATTGTTTCCAACTTATTGCCTCGTACACATAAAAAATACTGTGTAAATATAGTGGAACATAATAAAAAATTGTTACTTATATATATATAATCATTAAATTTCATAATTAAATTTATAGGTGTATATGTTTATGTATTTATATATTTATCTAATTATCTGATTATAAAATAAAAGTAAATATTTATTACACTCTCAAAGTTGTTATTTGTAGAACGAAATAAAAGTGAGCATAATATAAGGATGTATAATAATAGTAATATTATTATTATTTATTTTTCTTTATTGTTAAAACCGATGTTTCTTTTACAGGGCGATTTTCTAATATAAAACTACCAACGTCCTGTGTATCTATTTCTGGGTATTTTTCAAAATAATTATCCAGCATTTTTAATAAAAAATCTTTATTTATGGGTGCTTTTACTTTATTTTTTTTATATACCAATTTACCATTATTTATATCTATACCATCTATTTCGTTATTTTCCATTATTTTTATTAATGCATCTGAAAAATGTTTTTTCTTAATTCTCAAATCCTTTAATACTTTTTGCATATCATTCATTTTATTATTAATTATTATCCACTCTTTTATTGTCTGTACTAATAATTCTTTTGACTCGGACATAAATATATTATTTTAATAAATTATTTATATATTATTTTAATAAATTATTTATATATTATTTAAATAAATTATTTATAAGTTATCACGTTTCATGCATCTAGTGTTTCCATTTTTATATGTATATATATTCTATTTATCATCTCTTCTTTATTTCCACTGATTTTTAATTTATATTTTCTCAATTCTTCTTTTAACTCTTTTATTGTTTTTTTTTTATATAATTTATTAAAATCACAGTCTATAGTTTTTATTATTTCTTCCTCGTATTGTTTATATTTTAAATGTTTATTACAAAATATACCGGTCTCTGTTTTACATGCTGTATTTGTACATTTTATTCCATTTTTTGAATGTTCACACTCAAATATTTTTATACAATGTTCTGTCGGATATGTTACACCGCGAATTGATTTTATCGAATAATATGCATAAAAGGGTAATATTTTTCTTGTTATAGTTCTGCAATATGGACATTTAATTTCATTTATTTTTAATTGTGAATTGTCCAACATTTTTTTTGTTTTTTGATATTTCACTTCATTATATAATGGAATATAATTAAATTGATGACCACAACTTAGTTCGATATTATTATATTCCAATTTTTCGTTTGTAATTAAACATGTATCTTCTTCGTCTAACATATTATCATGTAATAATTTTTCGAAGATGTTTATACTTGAGTTTAAATCTTCCCCCATTAATTATATAATTTTTTACTGTTTAAATTATTTAATTTGTATTTTTACTAAAAATTATATATAATATATTATTAATAAATGTCTTTTGATAAAAATATATGGGGTAACAATATATGGTATCTGTTCCATACTTTAGCATATCAAATAACGGAAACCGATTTTAAACAATTAAAACCCGAACTAATATATATAGTAAAAACTATATCTTCTAATCTACCGTGCCCTGAATGTTCAAGTGACGCAACTATTCTATTAAATAAAATAAATTTTGATAATATAAATTCTAAAGAAGAATTCAAATTATTATTATTTAATTTTCATAATCATATAAATAAAAAACTTGGTAAACCCGTGTTTGAAAAATCTGAACTTGATATATTATATTCTAAAACATATTTAAATAATATTTATAATAATTTCTGTATTATTTTTTCGTCTAATAGTAATAATCCCTCCTTAATGTCCTCATCATTTCATAGACAACAAAATTTATCTAAAATTAAAATCTCCATCTTGAAAATCATGTCTACATTGAAAATAAAACCAATATTAAAAATTTGAATCATATTTCTAACTTGACCGATAATGCGTTGTACATTTGAATTTTTGATTACTTGGTTTTCTACAGCCTTCAGCACTACTTTTGATTCCTGTAAAATATGCCAATTCTTTATATCCACCTCCGGCTATAATTCCATAATATAATATACCAAAGGTTACGCCCACTATAGCCCCCAATACTACTCCGCCTATTGTACCGCATTTACTCCATATTTCCACAACTGAATTTGTAGAAAACATTGCTACTAAAAATATTAATAGTGGATTATTAACTTCATTATTTATATACATTGGATAAATTAAGTATGATGAAATATACCCCAATAACGCAGTATTTAATATTGGCGAACTAAATATTACCTTCTCTTTTCCCATCATTCCTGTAGTTGTAAATGGGTTTGGTAAAATATTACAAATTGGACTTGCTAAAGGGCTCTGTCGTTCTTTTAAAACTCCCTTTAATAAATATGTTATATATGATATAATCACTAAACCCACCAAAAACAGCAATCCTTTTATTATTTCGTTGCTTAATATTGATAACATTATCATGAAAAATGTTAATAAAAACGGAGACATAATTGAAAAAAATGTTAATAAATTTGTTAACGTGAACGTTATATATGAGCCTCTATCAATTTGAAAAGGTGCACCCTTGGATGACTCCATATTATAAATATTTATTATATTAAATAAATATTATAAATATTTATAATATCATATATTTTATTACATCCGATATATGTTCTATTTCAAAAAAATCATAATTATCTAATTTATCGCTGTGTTTTTCATAAAATAATTTAAAATCTTTAGCATTATCTTTTGGATATAAAAAACACGTCACCCCGGCTCTTATGCCCCCTAAAATCTTCAAATCAATACCACCGATGGCCGTTACTGACCCTTGTAAATTTATTTCTCCCGTTATTGCAAAATTATTTTTTATTTTTTTATTAGTCAATAAACTGTAAATTACCAACGCAATTGCCGCGCCAGCAGAAGGACCGTCTTTAGGTGTAGCCCCCTCCGGAACATGAATATGTATCCCTTGTAATTTTGTATCATCAAAATCTTTTATCAATTTTTTCATCTGCGTATGTGAAAGCAACGAAACCGCGAGTGTCTTTGCTACCGCCATACTTTCTTTCATTACATCACCTTGCATCCCCGTTAATTTTAAATCAAAAAATGTCGATGTTGAAAAAAATTTACTTTCTATATGTAATATACCACTACTACCGTATGCGTTTGCCCATAAACCATTTACTATACCTACCTTTGAATAATTATTGATTTTTAAATATCGTATATTGTCTCTCTCATATAATATATTCTCAATTATTTCCTTTGTTATTATGACTGGAATATTATATTTTTTAGTCCTTTTTAATAAATCTAAATTTATACTTGATATTAATTCAAATAAAATCTCTTTTAATTTTCTTACACCTGGTTCATTTGTATATTTTTCTATTATATATTTAACCATATCATCTCCAATTTTTATTACGTTTTCGATACCGAATTTTTTATAAAATTCTGGTAATAAAAAATCTTTTGTTATTATTATCTTATCATCCAATAATAAATTCTCAAATTTTATTCTATGAATTCTGTCTAATAAAACTCTATCTATTAATTCAACATCATTATATGAAAATATGAATAGCGCCTTTGATAAATCCAAATCAATATTACTAAAATATTTGTCTTGAAAACCGTCATTTTGTGTAGTATCTATTAAATGTGTTAATATCCCGATTATCTCTTTACCGTGTTCGGTTCTACTCACTTTATCTAATTCGTCTATGAAAATAATTGGATTCATTGTCTTTTTATCAATTAATATATCTACTATTTTACCCCACGTTGAACCCACGTAAGTATAATTATGTCCGTCCAATATACTTCCATTTGATGAACCACCTAATGCTATAAATGAAAATGGTCTACTTTCACCATCTATATCTTTTAAACAATTCGCTAATCCTTTCTTCGCTAACGTTGTATTATGAGTTACTGTAAAATCTCCTAATAAAAATCTTGAATTTCCATCTATTTGAAATCCATAATATTTATCTTCTTCTAGCGGGACTATTTTTATACTTGTATTTAACCACTCTTTTATCTGTTTATGTTCTCTTGGTTTTTTTCTTTCTATTAATACTGGTATTTCTTCAGAACTACCACCACTTATAATAATTCGTTGATATTGTCCTTCTTTCTTTTTTCTCTTCTTGTAAATATAATATTTCTCACACTCCTTGATTTTTCCACTAAATCCCAATGAGCAAACTAAAAATAAAATATCATCTGCCAATTTCTTATTTTCTTGAATTATTTCTAATGAATTATTTACCTTATTATAATAACCATGGCTATCAATTAAACCAGCCAATAATTTTAATCTATTTTTACGAGAATTACATTTATATATTTCTGGAATATGTTTATTATTTATTAAGTTATGATTTTTTAGATAATTTAATGGTTTATTTTTATTACTGCTATCTCGTTTATATTCACTTGTTATATTATATATTATTTTACTATTTTCATTTTTTTTATTTTTTTTTTCTACTACTTTTAAAATATTATTATAAGAATATTCTTTAAAATAATCTACTACTTCTTTTTCAATTGTAGTTATTCTTAAACATGCTGAATCGCCATTACCTAACCAATACCCCAATATATATGGATCTAATTCTAACTCTTTTTCTTCAAAAAACAAACCGACCTTATATCCTTTTAAGCATACTTGTAAATATTTTGGTAATCTTAAATAATCTTTTATACAAATATCTACTATATCATTTTTTAAATATCTTCTTCCTAAAATCATTTGGTGTTTATCTTCTTTATTTCCTGTTTTTGTCATCTTTAAACTTAATATATGACTTTCGTTTACTATATAGTCATTTCCTCTCGTTTGTTGTATTTTATACATTTTTTCTATTCCTGTTCCTAATGCTAATACATTTCGTTCCGTGCTATCATCTCCCATTAATTTATCTTCTAATGTTATATGTTGAACCATTTTTAATTCTCCAGTCGATAGCATAATAGGGGTGTTTTTCGCTAAACATTTACCCACTCCAGGCGGACCTTCAAAGCCAAAACAATATCCTGATTTTTCTCCATTTATCCACTGTCCGACTATTCGTTCTATCTGTTTTTTTGCATTTTGATGCCCGTGAACGGCATTATCTAGTGTTGAATTAAATGAACATATATACTCTGTGACTTCATAATTTTTTTCTCTTATATTTTGCATAACTTTATCTGTATTTATTAAATAATTATATATTGGATTTGAATTCACAGATTCAATTAATATGAATATATCTTTTATCAATTCAACATTATTTTTATTATTTTCTATTATTTCTTTTATTGATTTTTTTATTAATCCAATATTATCATTTGAGGATGCGGGTTTTGTTATTGATACCATGTGTTTTTTGCAAATTAATACTATAGAATTTAGTAAATGTAATAATACTTTCTTTTTACTGGTCAATGGATCATTTAATATATGATTTATTATATTACTATATATTGGATCTAAATTTTCATTTATAGTATCTACTATATTTAATATTTCTACAGAGCTATAGTGTTCTTTATTCAATAACTCTTTTAAGAAGTCAAAGAAATTTTTTATTAAATCATTTTCTATTTCGTTCACATTTATAACTTTTATTGGTTCTGTTAATGATGTAAATAAGTTATTTATTTCCGTTTTTTTTGTTAATATATACTCTTGTTTATAAATACCAAATGGAATTTTTAATAGACCATCTAAATATTGTCTGGCTTTTGAACCGGAATCTTCTGATTTAGACTTTATTTCTTTTAATTTTTGCATTGCTTTTTCTTTTATATTGTCGCCAACCTTCATTAAACATATTTGTTGTTCTAGTGGAATTTTATTATTATCAAAGTTTGATAAGTTTGTGGTATATTCTATTGTTTTATACATCGCTGTTTTAAAACATTTTTTACATTCCAATGGTAAACTATCATATAAAATCTTTTGCTCAGTAGAATCACTCGATGATTCTACCTCGACCGACAATAAATCATACAATAAATATGCCAAATATTGAAACTCCTGTTTATAATTATTCAATAATAATTGAATTAATAATAACCGTTGATTGTACAAATCACTTCCTATAAATTCTTGAACCAGTGAATTTATTGTCTTATTTTGTATAATTGTCACTTGATTCATTATAAAAATATATTTATCAAACATATCTTCATTATTATATATTAAATAATCTTTGATGGTTAAATTCTTAAAAAAATTTAACCAACTTTCTTCTGTATACATATCTGTTTTTTTTTTACCATTATCTATCATGTATGTTTTCAAATCTAATATTCTATCTGTTATATATAATTCGTCTATGTTATCAATTATTAATTCATCAACTAGACAATTTATACAGAGTGTTTTCTTGTTTCCTATATCATGTAATACTAATTTTGTGCCATAAACTCTTAAATTAAATTTTATACATGTTCGCGTCAAATCTATACATTCTAATTGATGTGTATCCTCTATTATTGTGCGTTCGTCTATTATTTTATTTTTTGAAATTTCACCCACTAATAGTTTCTTGCTACATCGATTTGCTTTGTCCGACCAATTTAATATCTTATAATTAACCGGATGAAAATATTTGCTTATTACTTGTAATTTTTTATTCAATGTCGGACCAACTAAATATTTGTTTCCAAATTCATTGGTTAAACATATTTTTAAAAAATTATCAAAATTATAAATACCATAATTTTTGATTAACGCGGATAAACTATTATTTATATATTGTAAATCGTTTATCAAGTTTTCATTTGAAATAGTATTTAACATATTTATTATTTTTTCCAAACTATCCAAACATGTATTATATTCACTTGAATTTATTATATTCATTGAATGATATTTTTTTATACCAAGTTGCATATCATTTACTGCATGTTTAAAAAATTTAATTTTATCATTATAATTATTAGACATTAAGAGTCTTATATTTAAGTATATTTAAAATATTTTTATATATATATATACTTTAATTTATTAAAATTGATTAAAGATATGTTGTTGTTATATTTATTATATATACGTTATGGGTATACCTTTCTATTTTGCCAACCTCATTAGAAATCATAAAAACATTGTTAAAAAATTCGACTCAATTAAAGATATTCATAATCTATATCTTGACAGCAACTCTATTATTTATGATTCCATTGATTTCACTTTATTTCAAAACAAATTACAATTTGAAAATTTAATTATTCAAAAAGTAATTGATAAAATTGAAGTTATTATTAATACTATTAACCCGTCTAAAAATATTATACTTGCTTTCGATGGTGTACCACCATTTGCCAAATTTAATCAACAAAAAAATCGCCGCTACAAATCTTCTTATCAATCGAATTTATTTAATAAACCACCGCCGTGGGATTCTAGTTCTATTACACCAGGTACTATATTTATGGAAAAATTAAATCTTGAAATTACCAAATATTTCACCAATAAATACGCATCCAAAAACCTTATATTATCACTTACTGATGTCCCGGGCGAAGGGGAACATAAACTTTTTGAATATATTAGAAACAATAATCATGCCCACGATAACACTATTATTTATGGGATGGATTCAGACCTTATCATGTTATCACTTAATCACGTAAAATATAATAATTCTATATATTTGTATAGAGAAACTCCACATTTTATTAACTCACTGGATTCCACATTAGATCCACAGAACAAATATCTTATAGACATTAATCAATTGGCTAATCAAATATATTATTTGCTTACAGATAAAACATTTAATGGAGAATTTGATTCGGTTGAATTATATTATAATAAAATATCTGATTATATTTTGATATGCTTCTTACTCGGTAATGATTTTAATGAACACTTCCCAGCAATTAATCTTCGTTTAAATGGATTAACAGTGCTTATTGATTTATATAGAAATATATTTGGAATTACACAAAATATCATTAAAGACGGAGAGATTAATTGGACTAATTTTAAAAAATATATCGCCAAATTGGCTGAAAACGAACATAATTTCATTAAAGAAAATTATAAAATTAGAGATAGAATTGCAAAAAAATTTTATCCTGAAAATACAGATGAAGAAATAGAATTAAAATTCAATAATACTCCATCATGGGAAAGAAATATTGAAACTTTTATTAATCCATATGAAAATAACTGGCAATATAGGTATTATTATTCATTATTTCATATTGATATTGATATTGATAAAAACGCAAACGCTATCACATCTATTTGTAACAATTATTTAACAACCCTACAATGGACATTCTATTATTATTCCCGAGATTGTGTTAGTTGGAAACATTCATATAATTATCATTATCCACCGCTATTAGAAGATCTATATAAAAATATACCATATTTTAATAGTGAACTAGTTATTACACCAGACAAAACTATTATTCACCCACATTTGCTTCTTTCATATGTATTGCCAAAAAACGGTCTTAATCTTATTCCTAATACTAAAATATCTAAATATTTACTAAAAAATTACCCGGACCACTACAATGAAGATTATGAATTTCAATATGCATTTTGTAAATATTTTTGGGAAAGTCATGTTTTATTCCCAGAACTAGATTTTCAGAAATTTTCAGATGATATCAATAATAAAATATTATTTACTTGATACCTATATTCAATATTTGTAAATATATATAAAAAAAGTAAGTTTATGGATTACTTTTTTTATTATTTTTTTAGTTAATGTCTCGTTGTCCCGTGATTCGTTTAGGGTGTATCGTTGTGTTTTACTGCGCGGGCGTTCCAGAGGTTTCTTTCTGTTTCATCGAGCGCCTTCCAGTTGACCGCAAGTCGGGATAGAACATCGGTGCTCTTAAGCTTGGTGTGTGGTTTGTGTTGGTCATTCGGGAGGGCGGCGTTATCAATATCGATTTTATTGTTGGCGTCAGTGATTTCACTTTCCATGAGAGCCTTAAGAGCGGGGCGCTGTGCAGCATTATGTTGGAGATAGCCGCTAGTCTTCTTCTTTTTGGGAGCGTCATCGCCCTCGCTATTAGTAGCATCGTTTTTTTTCTGTTTCCCTCCCCCATTAACCTTTTTGTTATCCTTGGCCTTATTGTCAAGAAGCATGGTAATCTGCTTCTCGAGTGCCTCAACGCGTTGCGTGGCGAGTTCAATGGTGGTATGGGACATAGTGTATTCAACTTAGTTAGTATGATGTAATAAAAGTATTTATGATAACGCATAATCAATTTTTTTTATACATAACGAAATAACTAGTTAAAAAATAATATAATACACTGGCATATAACATTTATATGTTAATTCATATTTTTTATTTTTTCTTGAAACAACTTTCGATGAAATCTGCGATTTACATTATATAAATATGTATATAATGGATAACTCACAAATAACACGTCGGCGTATAAGAACAGCAAGAGTAATCCATAATGTTTCTCGCCCTAATAAAAAAAAAACACATGGGAAAAAAACTAATGAATTAACCGGTGCAATAAATAAAACCAAAAAATCAAGTATTTTAGATAAAAAAACTAAAATGGGTGAATTTTTAGATAAAATAGAAAATTTTCCAAATTTTAGAAGTTTTAATAAAGATTTTATAAAAACAAATTTCATAGAAAATACTCATGCGATGAGACATGCGAGGGCTATAACTGGAGATTTTATACAGATTTTACAAAATGAAAAGTTAACACCAAATGAAAAAAAAACAGGATTAATTGCTTCAAGAATAGCAAAAAATTGTGATACCAATTTACAAAAAAGCGCTGTACCATTTTGTTTTTGTTGCGGAAATATCATTAAAATAGACAAGATAAGTAATAAACCTTTGGGCGTCTCATGTGATCATGTTATTCCAATAATAACAATGTTAATGACAGTAAAACCCGAGAGTGTGCCTGATAATTTACATTATATTCATTCTAAATGTAATTCAAATAAATTAAATAAAAATATTTTTGAAGTTTACGAAAATATTGGGTTACCAGGAGGTATTTTTAGTGAATGTAAAATAAATACAGTTACTAAATGTAGAGAAAAATTTTTACAAATATTATCTAGTTTAAATTTTAGAAGTGAATCAGATATAGCGTATAGAATAAATTGTTTACCAATGTTTAATAAAGATATAGACGAAATAAAAAAAAAATATAGCTTGTTTTTAAATGATGAACGCGAAGCAGCGATTTTATTAACAAAATTAAAAAATACTAGTTTTTAACCAAAAAAACCACGATCATATTCAGTATCTAGAACACTATCTATACCGTCTATTTCTTCGAATGTATCGTAGTCTATATTTATTTTAATCCCAAGCAGTTTACTATACCTTATAAAATTCATCATGTTGCTATGTCTGAGAGGGCACGCCATATAACCAGTCGATACCTACCACCTATATATGTAACGCGGGTAGCCAGCCGCCGTCAGCTCGTCCATCGGGAAACCGGCCTTCCTCATCTGTTCAGCCGGGAAATTGGCCAAATACACATCCGACACCGTAAACCCCTTCTGCGATCGCTTGGCATATCACCCAGGTTTTCAAATTGAACCCTACTAAAACCAAAAGACAACTTTATAAAAGAATGAACTAAAAAATGTTATATATATTATGAAATCACAATATATATAATAAAAGAACTTAAATCGGATTGGAGAAATTACACAAATTCCCTAAAAATAACTCGCATGTGGGGGCGACCTCCCCACATTTAATAATATTCCAACACCGACATACGCAAATTGCTAATTAAATATTTAATCTCTCTACTTTTCTTTTGGGATTTCAAAAAAATATAATGTTTTTCCATATATTTTAAATTATCTATTAATGATTTGCTATTGGAAACCGAGTTTAAATAATTAAAGAACGGTTCCATATTAACGAGATAATTTTGGAAATATATAGAGTTTCCATTCGAAGTTGTAATATTGGTATTTATAAACGCGCTATAATTGTATAGTAAAAACAATTTCAACATATAATAACTGAAAATATAGGTATTCTCTCTATAACTAATATCTTTATCAGTTGATAAAATATCTAAATATGAAATATTGTTATGCTGTAATATTTTTGTTGTTTGTAAAAGGGAGTGTGTGATTTCAAATTCCATAATTTTTTTAAACATTTCTTTAAAAATTTTTAGTTTTTGTTTATGAGTAGATAGATTACAATTATTACTATATACATACGAGTAAATAGTATTGTTTAAAAACACACCCCAAAATTCTACCAAAGCCTCCTGCGGAACAATGTCATTCTCTTCATCCAAACTATAATTGTCTATAAATTTATTATATATCTTATATTCTTTTGAGTTATTGACCTTTGCGGCAGCCATAAATTTCCACATATTTGTATCTAGACCAAAATTATGTATTAATTCATGAGAGAACACCTTTAAAAACTCTTCTTTTCTATAAACTATAATTTCGCCTTTAGATTTACAACCATAGCAAAATCCTCCATTCGCATTTTTAGCACCCAATATATCACCTTGTTTTTTCTCTAATTCTCTCTTGTATGGAGACATAAAAATTATAACACTAATACCATCTTTACAACACGAACCATTTGTAGATAGTTGGGACACTAAATATATTTGAGCCAACATATTTTTAACAATTTTATCAAGATTAGATAGATAGGGTTGAGAGATTTTAGAATACTCTACAAAATTTATGTTGATTATTTTATTTTTGTATGGTAGTGTATAAACTATAAGTGTTGCTGGAGTATTATGAATAAATTCCTTTGTTACAGTATCTATAAATGGGTTGTCAGTGAAATATTTTTTATAAGCATTTCCTAATAATTTCTTGTATTCTCTCTCACTATCATTATATATTTTTCTTAAATTTTTAATATTACACAGATCCTTATTTAAAAACCCATATATATTATCTAATTTGTCGTATATATGTTTTTGTAAATTTTCCAGTTCGTTAGATTTTTTGTTGGGTATATTTAATTCTAATTTTTTATCATAATAATCAATCAAAAAACTGCTTTCAGAAGAGATTTTTAGCATATGATACTTCAATTAGTATATATAAATATTTTAATATATGTTATATAAAAAATTTATTGGATGAACTAGATTACTCTCTATTTTTTAATTTTTTCGACATCACAAAAAGCTGCTTTGTTTTAATATTATTTTGCTAAGTATTTATCAAAAAAATATTTTTTTTTACTTTTACGTGTTATTTTTTGTTGTTTTTATATATTTTTCAGAGTCTTTCCTGTTTTTGAGAAGAAATTATATCGTTAAATTTATCATCTGATATCTCGTATCCTATAAGTTTCTCAAACATGGTTTTACCGATGTGATAATCAATATATTCTTTATTTTTAGAGCAAATATTCATAACATTATGTACACTGTTGATAGTTTTATGTTGTTCATTTAAATACTCAATCCATTCTTCATTCATGTATAGATATTCTTTATTCTCTTCGATCCAACCAAACAAAACATTGATTTTATCTTCAGACCAATAATCATTCCTTGTCTTTAACCATTCTTTAAGTTGAATATTTACTTTGGCTGATTTACTTCCATTGCAATTTCCACAGCATGGGAATATATTAAGAATATTATTTTGTCCATAAATAGAATATTTAGTATTACAGGTTGGAATTAGATGATCATCTGTTGTATTTCTATTCTCTTTACAGTAATAACAAGTTCCATGTTTTACACCCAAAATATTATTTCTTTTTTCAACGAGTTTGGGTGGTAGGTTCATGCTATTATTTATGCTATTATTATTTGAAGCAGAGACATTAAAACCATTTCTTGTACTCGAAGCTCTTGAGTTTACACCTTGTCCCGGCATTTTGAAATCTATAAGATATAATCTTGCCTTTGCTGTAGCTTTAAGCCAGTGAAATAAATTAATTCAATTTTTTTCATATAACAAAAATTTATAGATTACTTTTTTTATTAACTAAATCACATATAGAATATATTGATGAAAAAATTACCGAAAATGTAATAAAATTAATATATCATATATATATCATATATATATATATGGTTGAAATCACGCATAGAACATTGATTATTCATACTCATGGATCTCTAAGTAGTGGAGATTCGGTTATGTTTGAACCACCTCCAAATAAATCAATAGTATTATTTGGTTATGCTGGAAAATCGGTTAAATATACGTCAAAAGGTTTGAATGATATAAAAAATATATACAAGAATGGTAATAGTTTATATAACAACAACGATAAAAAGGAGACACATACTAAAGCCGGATTGGCTTGGTTAAATAAAAACACTATATATAGAGATACTGATGGCAATATAAAGGAACGATTATTCACATATAGATTTTATAGATCAAACTATGGTAAAAATAATTATTTCGACGAATTTGATACGATGCCAAATTTAAAATTACAATTTGGCCAGGGCGGAGAGAATTGTAATAATTGGGGTAATAAAGGCGAGCGATCTTGCTATGCCGAATTAGTTGAATTATATGCGAACGGCACAACGAAATCATCAACAGAATTGGAACATAGTCAATATATATTACTGAGTGATTTAATAGAACTATATCCAGAAGTGAATTCGTTTATAGTATTGGCTTGTTTGGTTAATAGGACCGAAGACGATGAAACATTACAAAATGTAAAAAATATTCAAAAATTATCAGTATATGCCGATAATAACAGATTAACAAGGGGTCTTCGTAAGAGTTATAAAGCATCAAGGGGGAAACTAGCAACGATTAGTAGGGGTAAGAGTAAGGGAGGGAAATCAAAAAGAAAAAGGAAGGGGAGGAAAAAAAAATCCAACACAAAAAAAAATATATAATACAATTATATATATATATTTAATCACTAACATATTTTACACATCTTTTAAAAAAATTACTGATTTCGTCTTTATTTCCCCCCANTACACTATCATCCGGTATATACCAGGTATTCTTTTCCCCACCCCGGAATCCTAAAATTACAGGAATACCAGTGACCATTTTTTTACTCTTAAATTTAGCATACAAATCTATAGATTCTTCAATATCTATTTCATAAAATTTTATTGATTCAGGTAATTCTAATACTAATTCTGTAACTAAACCTTTTATTCCTTGACATGGTACACACCAATCGGCTGTAAATTTTATAATTATCATTTCTTTATTTGTCAATTTACTTTGCGCATTGAATAAATCGGTCTCATTTAAAATTAAAGTCATTATTATATTATAGTTAATTATTTTTAAATTATTTATCTAACTTATTTAACGCCTACACTTGTTCTATATATATTATATTGTGGAAAATATTTTATTCACTTGGCATGATGCTGTAATGCATAATAGTATAATATTGTAAAACAGGCTATTGTTATTGATATAGTAATTGTTGCCATTGTTTCATTTGATTTTTTATAATCTAAATAGAATAATAATATTGATAATAATACCCAGAATATTCCACCACTTATAGTATGTAATAAAAATTGACTCGATAACTTATGATTTGCCCTACGGATATAATTATACTGTATTAAAGTTATTATAAAAAAACTTCCCGCCATAAATCCATAAAAACCAACCAACGATTGTGAATTTTTTATTATATCTATAGTTGTTAAAATTACACCTAATAAAAGCCCTCCGTATATAAAATTTTTTGCAAATATTTTAAACAGGTCCATAAAATATATATATATAATATTATATTATTAAAACCTGAATATTTCAAGTATATGATTTTTTCTTTATACACCAACAATTAATAATTTAAGATAACAAAAACTATATGACGCATAGTATCTTTACCTTGATTGTATTCATTTCTTAAATATACTTTTCATAGTTTCATAGTTTCATAGTTTCATAGTTTCATAGAAAATCCTTTAAGTTCTACAACTATATATATTATTTTAGAACTTAAAGAAAAATAAAAGTCAAAAAAAGGGTAATTTACGTTTTTAGACCATTAAGGTAACAAAAAAAATAATAAAATAAAGTGTGTAAATTTGAGAAATTCTGAAAGTCAAAATTTTTTTCAGTTTTGGACAAAAAATGTCCATATATGGATTTGATTTTGCCTTTACTAAACTCTGTCCATTTTGCAATTTGTATTATATTTTACACCATAAAGATAATAAAAAGTTAATAAAACATAATGAAAATTTGTGATGCAAAATTAAAAAAAACAGTTTGCTCGTTTTTTAGGTTTTGGACATAGTATAAAACTCCTATATTATAGCATTTTTATAACAATAGTTAAATTACAATTAACCGTTTCCTTATGTAAACAGGTATTAAATAAAAATATAATTTTTTGCTCGTTTTCGATATAGTATAAAAATACTATGATATAACGAGCAAAACGAGCAAATTTGTGATTTTTTACACATTTTGGTATTGACAAAACAGTTAATCTTAAGCAAGCAAAATATTTTTTAAAAATATTTTAAATAATATTTTAAAAAACAATTTAGAAATATTTTAGATGCCTATAATATACTATATAATACTATGAAAAACGAGCAAAATGAGCAAAAAATGTTTACCTGTGAATTATGTCAGTATAAATGTATTAAAAAATCAAATTTCAACAGACATTTAACAACCGTAAAACATAAAACATTAGAAAATGCTATTAAATCCAAAAAAAACGAGCAAAACGATGTCGAAAAAGAGCCAATGGATAAACCATCAATTATAGTTAAAAATTTTAAATGTGAATGTGGTAAACAGTATAAACATTATCCAAGTTTATGGACACATAAGAAAAATTGTACATTTATTGAATACACGCAAATAGTAGAGAAAACCGATGGTTCAAATGATTATAAAGATATGATATTTGAATTGGTGAAAGAAAATAAAGAAATGCGAAATATGATGGTAGAACAACAAAAAACTATAGTAGAGCTTATACCTAAAGTAGGAAATAATAATTCAACTACAAATAATAATAATAATACAATAAATCAGAAATTTAATATAAATGTATTTTTAAATGAACAGTGTAAAGATGCAATAAATATGAGCGATTTTATAAAACAAATAGAAATATCATTGGAACAATTAGATTTTACAAAAACAAATGGATTAGAGAAAGGATTAACTCAAGCAATAATGGATAATATGAATAAGCTGAGTGTATATGAAAGACCGATGCATTGTACAGACTTAAAACGGGAGACATTATATATAAAAGATAATGATACGTGGGGTAAAGATAGAGATAAATCAAAAATAAAACAGGTAATTAAGAAAGCATCTAACAAGAATTATACGGCATTAATAAATTGGACAAAAGAGAATCCGGATTTTATGCAAGATGATGACAAACAAATGTTTTACGCGAAGACAGTGTCAAAACTAGGTAAACCATTGGATGGTATAGATGATAAAGTTATAAAGCATTTATGTAATAATACAAAAATAAAAGAAATAAAAGATGAATAAATATTTATAATAATTATTTTAAATATATATATATATATGNCAAGATCAAGGGGTGGTGGACTAAGAGGGAGGGTAGGACCAAATCTATTAGGTGATATTTTAAGCAATTTAACTTTTGGATTTTTTACAGTAAATAACTGTGATTCAGACGATGATGATTGGTTTTGTAAATTATCAAGAGCATTTAGTTCATTTTTTATGTTATTACTTATTATAATTGTATTTTATGTAATATATAACATTTTTTTAGGAGGAACATCATTAACGNGTGGAAAAATGAAAAATAAAAAATAAATATATATTTTTAAAGGGTGCATGTAAAATGGTTTCTGCCATATAGGAGGGGAATATGTAATTTATTAAGTAAATGTTTGAGACATATAATATAATATAAATAATAAAATATTGAATTAAAAGATGATTATAATCTATATTTAATGGAAGGATTAGATTTAAATATAGATAATTACGATTACGAAGATATATTAAAATTATTTGAATTAAAGTTTGATTTTGCAGAAAATGATTTGAAGAGAGCAAAAAAAAAAGTATTAATGATGCATCCAGATAAGTCTGGATTAGATAAGAAATATTTTTTATTTTTTAGTGGAACATTTAAGATATTGTTTTCGGTATATGAATTTAGACAGAAAGCGAATGTTAATTTAAATGAAGACATGGAATATTTAGCAGAAAAAAGTGACGAAAATCAAGAATTAGTAGATAAATTGAAAGATAAATATAACACTAAAGATTTTAATAAATGGTTTAATAAAGAATTTGATAAATTAAAAGTGGAAAATGAATATGAAAGTGGCGGATATGGNGAATGGTTAAAAAACGAAGACGATGTAGAAGTATGTAAAAATCAAAATGAAATGAATGAAATGATAAATAAAAAGAAAAAAAATTTACGTTCGTTGGTAAATTATAATGGAATAGACGAGTTCAATAACACTGGATATAATGATTTAGCAAATAATAAACCGTCCGAATATTCGTCTGGCATGTTTAGTAAATTACAGTTCGAGGATTTAAAAAAAGCACACGTAGAAAGCGTTATACCGGTGACAGAAGATGATTATAAGCAAAATTATAATTCGATGGAAGATATTAAATTGAAACGTCAAGAACAAAATTTAAATCCATTGCCCGAGAAAGAGGTAAATGATTATTTAAATAATAAGAAAACAAGCGAAGATTATGTAGGTGCCCAGCGAGCATTTAAATTGGCATCACAAGAAAGAGAAGTATTAAAAGGTAGTAATCAGTTCTGGGGTTCGTTGAAACAAATCAAATAAATACTAATTTAAGATAATAATTAATGTATATAATATATAATATATAATATGAATTCTAAATATACAAATTTAGCTATTAGTATCCTATTATTATTGGCAGTAGGGTACATATATAATAAATTTCAAATAAAAGTGGAAACAGACGACAAGATAGAAGAATTAAATATAATAAAAAAATATTTATTGAATGAAGACGAATATAATACAATAGATAAGCTAAGTGCGATAAAAAAACCGATAATATGGATTCATATAGAATATGATAGAAATTTAAGAAAATGGGAATCGTTTGGATCAAGAGCAAGCGAAGAGTTAAATCAAGATTACTTGTATTTAACTTTGCGATCAATAATAAATAAATGCAGTGATTATTTTCATATAATATTAATTGATGATGATTCGTTCGGATTATTGTTAGAAGATTGGAATGTAGATTTAAAAAAGGTGGGGAATGCACAGAGAGAAAATATTAGACAGCTTGCTTTAATGAAAGTATTATATAAATATGGCGGAATAATGATGGAACCATCGTTTATTCTATTTAAGAGTTTGAGACCTATATATGAAAAAATAGTATTAACAGAAATGCCATGTGTAGGTGAATTTACAAATGAAACCGTGGATAGTCACATAATGAACTATAGTCCATCTTTAAAATTTATAGGATGTATGAAGAATTGTCCAAAAATTAATGAATTAGGTAAACATTTAGAAATATTAGTAAATAGTGATAATACATTTAGTTCAAAATTAGAAGGTCAAATAACAAATTGGTTATATAAAAAATCGCAAAATAATGAAATAAGTTATATAGATGGTAAGTTTTTAGGAACACGCGATTCAAAAAATAAGAATATAGATTTAGCGAGTTTATTAGGTTCAACTTATTTAGATTTAAANGTTAATACATACGGGTTATATATTCCACATAAAGATCTATTAAAACGAACAGCATATAATTGGTTTGTATATTTAAACACAAAACAAGTTTTAGAAAGTAATACAAATGTAGGAAAATATTTATTAATTTCAAATTAATTAAAATATTTAGTAATTATATAAAATGTTGGAAGGTTCTTCTTTATTAGGAAACAGTGGAGGTTTAGGCGAATTGATTGAAAGCGTCGGTCAGGGCGGCGGCAACAGACGGAGTCAGAGTCAGAGCCAGCAGCAGCAGCGCCAGCAGCAGCAGAGCCAGCAGCAGCAACAGCAGCAGAGCCAGCAGCAGCAGCAGCAGGGTGGCAAACGTAGACGTAGAGGCAGCGCTACACGCCGCGCGCGCAAACCCGCTCGCTCGTCCCGTCTGCGCAAACCTGCTCGCTCGTCCCGTCTACGCAAACCTGCTCGTCGTTCGGCTCGTCGTTCGGCTCGTCGCTCGGCCACTCGCCGTAACCGCTAGATATTTAAATTAACGCGTTTTATTTTTTGTAAATTTCTCAAAAAATAAAATATAATAGGAAGTAATATGGATTATAAAATTTCTTTTAATTTATCAATTGTTTCACTTGAAAGTGTTTTAGGATAATTAATTTTAAATTTAATAATAAGATTACCAATAAACGAATCTCTCTGAAATCCAATATTTCTTAAAACAATATTTGTATTATTATGTATAATATTTCCGCCAGCATTTGTTATTCTATATGTTTTGTTATTTAGATGTGTAATATTAAAATCTATACCAGTAAGAGATTGTTTAAATGTGATATTGGCAAGATATATTAGGTTAAGCCCGTCCCTTGTAAACATTTCGTTATCAAGTAAATTAATAATAATTTTAATGTCCGAATATTTATAGTTTATACAGTTACCTTTATTATTGATGGTAATAATTTCATTAATATCAATAGATTTGGGTAACGGGATATAAATTCTTTCTTCTTCGTTTTTTAGAATGTTATTATTAAATATAGTTCGTTTAATATTAATAGGAACACTAGTTCCAATAAATGATTCTTCAAAAGTAATGTCTAAATTAATAACAATATCTTCATTATTACTATCATTTTGTTGTGGATTATAAATTTCGATAGATGAAGTATTTTTAATATGTGTTTTGGTAATAACTGGTTCGGTTAGAATAAGTGATTCGTATGCACGTGTAATTTTATTAAACATTTCGCCCGAGTCATTGTTTTTGTCTGGGTGATATTTTAGAGATAATCGTCGGTAGGCTTTTTTTATAGTATCGGTATCAGCATGAGGCTGAATATTAAGTATATCATAATATTCATCTAGTTTTTTATTATTAATAGAATTCATTAACATATATTAAATTTATTATTTAATATTAAATATTTAGCGAATAGTATAAATAATATTAAATGGTAACTTCATTAATCATAAAATATAAACCAACAGATTTAGATGATTTCAATATAACAGAATATACAAAGGATTTAATAAATATATATTTAAAAAATTCAAAATTACTATTTTTAATACATGGTGGTAGTGGTTTTGGAAAGTCGTCGTTAACAAATGTATTATTAAATAAATATTATGATAACGATAAAAGAAGTATAAATAGGAATACAATATATATAAATTTATTAAAAGAACAAGGTATAAATTATTATAGAAACGAGTTAAAGAGTTATTGCCAAATTAATAATTTAGTAAATATAAAAGTAAAGAAGACAATAATATTAGACGATTTGGACTTGTTAAACGAACAATGCCAGCAAATTTTTAATACGTTTATAAATAATTATGAAAATATAAATTTTATAATAACCTGTAACGATAAACAAAAAATCAAATCTACTATGGTAAATAAAATGGAATTAATTAAGATAAATAATATCACGCATGACTTTATACANAATAGATTGAGTATAATATTGGAAAATGAGAATTTAAAATTAGATAATAAATGTAAAGAATTAATAATATCAGCATCCAACATGTCAATACCAAATATGTTAAATAATATAGAGAAGCTAAAATTAATATCGCCAAACAAGGAGATAGATTACAATTTATTAGAAAATATTAGTTGTAATATAATGTTAAATGATATGAAAAAATATATTGAATTATGTAAAGGAGAACACTTGAAATATGCAATAGATCATATATTAAATATGTGTAATAATGGGTTTTCGGTAATAGATATATTAGAAGAGTTTTTCATGTATATAAAATTTCATAGCGAATTAGACGATGAATATAAATATAATATAATAAAATTAATATGCAAATATATTAATATTTTCCATAATATTCATGAAGATTCTATAGAATTAATATTTATGACAAATAACATTCAAAAAATTTTTAATAAAAATATAATTTAATATAGATAATGCAAATAGTTAATAACGAAATAGTAAATAAAATATTATATGAATTTTTAAAACAATATTGTATGCTGGAAAATAATTATTACATGATTGATAAATTTACTTATAAGAAATATGAATATTATAATATAATAACTATGTTTAAAATAAGTTTAAAAAATATATATNCAAAATCTAAACAACGTTATTTAGATAGTAAAAATACATATAATAATTTATTAACCATAGTAAGACAAATATGTAAACAGAATAACATTAAATATGTAAGCAAAATTAGATATGATAAAAGCAAATATGATATTATATATTATATAGAAAATATAGAATAAATATTTAATTAAGAGGATATGCGCCGTTTATCGATTTTGGACGATGTTAAATATATTGAATTTTCAGTACAAATAATAAATACTTCATCTATTTTAAAAATTTTGATAATAGGACTTGTATATTCTTCCGCATTCTTAACAAGCAATTTTTCGTCATTCTCTCTAATACCTATTAGAACATTTTTGTTTAGAGATTCAACCCAGTAGTCCAGCATAATAGGTTTGTCTTCTGTAATAGCTATCTTGGAAATATGAGACCATATAGAAGGAGGTGGTAACTGATATTGTTCTTCTTCCGACATGTTTTTATATAAATTATTACCGAAAAACTTTAAATACTTTTTTGTCTAATTAATAATAATATATTTTTTAAATTACTATTAATTTCTTTTTGTGTAATTAATAGTAATTAAAAAAATATATTATTATTAATATAATTAAAAATGAGTTTAAATAAAGTAATAACAAGTGTAAATGCTTTAGCTAATAATGTATCGATACCGCCCGACAAGTTAAATAATGTAGTATGTATAGACACNGTAAATAATAGAATAGGAGTCCAAACCGCAAATCCCACTAGAGAAATAGATATTAGTGGTATGTTAAAAACAAATTACATATATNTAAATAATGAAAATAACTCAATAGATTCATTCGATATAAGTTATGATAATAGTTTTCTAACTTTTAGTAGAGGGTTAAAAATAAACGACGGCATAAGTTGCGAAAACATAGTTTGCAATGAAATAGAAGTACGGGATATAATTGGAGATGTATCATTTGCAAATAACTTATATATTAGTGGAGATGTATCATTTGCAAATAACGTAGATATTACTGGTAATGTTACCGCTGCAAACTTGACGACGGGATCGAGCTGGCAGCCATCCGATGATCGTTATAAGCACAATGAAAAGAATATAAATAATGGATTAGAAATAATACGACAACTAGAACCTCAGATATATCAAAAAACATTTACCTTTAAAAACAAAAATTATAAAGGTAATCTGGATGAATTTTATATAACAGAGGCCGGTCTTATTGCTCAAGACGTATATGCAATAAATGATATAAGTTATACAGTGTCAGAAGGTAATCTAACAAAGCCATATTATTTAAATTATAATAATATATTCGTCTATGGATTAGCTGGTATAAAAGAATTAGATAAAATAGTAAATCAAAATATTAATGATATATCTTATATGTCGAATAAAATAGAAAATATAGCAAAGGGAACGCCTGATATATCCAATATAAATTTATTAAATATTGAAAATTTAATAATAAGTCAAAATAAGCTAATTCAAGCATTAAATTCAAAAATCTCTACATTTGATAGACGAATAAATAATTTAGAAAATAAATAATTTAGAAAATAAATAATTTAGAAAATAAATAATTTAGAAAATAAATAATTTAGAAAATATATAATTTAGAAAATATATAATTTAGAAAATAAATAATTAAAGATATTATATATTATACATTACAGTAATGGCGGACACAACCGAAAATACAAATGCAGATGTAAATTCATCTATAAATAATTTGATAGGAACGTTTGCAACAATTAATACCGGAAGTTCCGAACCAATTNCAGATAAATTAGTATGTATAGATACGTTAAATAATAGAATAGGTATAAATACAGTAGACCCGTCATATTCTCTTCATGTTGTGGGAAATACTAATGACGGGACAATTGCATGTGGCCAGTTGATCATATCACATGACATTACCAATAAAACCAAAGTTATTTTAAAAAATTTACCAACATTTAATACTCAGGGCGAAGTTAATGATGCTAATCCACAATTAGAAGATGGACAACTTTATAAACTTGGTGGTGATTTAAGTATATTTTCTTCTAATTAAAGAAAAATAATATCTTATATTATTTATTATAAGATATTATATATGGCAACTGAAAGAGAAAGATTAGAAGAAGAATTAGCCAGAAAAGATTTAACAAATCAACAATTTAATTTAAAAAATAGATTGTTTAATTTCGATGTTGAATACATACGAGAAACATCACCCGAAGATAATAGTAATAATTTAGTAATACAATCAGAATTTAATAATATTCAACTCGTGGTAAAAGAAGACAAAAATATTGAATTATTTGGTAATGTTATTGTAAAAGAAAATATTAATTTTACATCAGCAGTATTTGAAGATGCGAGAATTAATTCGGATTTATTTACGGGCGGAAAATCAACATTTAACGATGATGTATCTTTAAATAAAAATGTTTATATGAAAGAAAATTTAGAAGTTCAAGGTGATATTTCTATAAATAATATATTGGTAAATGGAAAAATAGATATATCAGAAAACTTATATGTAAATGGCGATGTATCGTTTCAGCAAAATTTAGATGTTAATAGTAATATTAAAACTACAAATTTAACGGTGTCAAACAATACTACTTTAAAAAATGATTTAATTATTAAAGGAGAGTTTACTTCTGATAAAGGAATTATACATGCCGATACCACAATTTCAAGTGTCGGGAGTAATATTCTGTATCAAGAAACCAGTAATGGTTCAAAAAGTATTTTAAGTCGCTTGCAAGGGCTGGGAGATGCAAGTTTTAATAAAAATGTAAATATTGAGGGAGGATTAATAGTTGGTGGACCGTTGAATAATGAAGTATTATTTAATAATGATGTGTCTTTTGTTAGAAGTGTTCAAATCGGCGATCTAAATAATGTATTATCAGATGATTCACAGTTCATTGTAAATTTAGATAGTGGATTTGGAAAGGATTTAGAAATATCCGGAAATTTGAAAAGTAATGTAACAGTAATAAATGAAACCTTAACAGTGGAAAAAGATGTTACATTTAAATCTTCATTAGAAGTTGTAAATAATTTATTAATAAACGGAGATGTATCATTAAATGGTAAAGTTGATATATCAGATAATATAAGTTTAAAAAACAAATTACAAGTAGATGGAGACGTATCTTTAAATTCAAATGTAGATATATCTGGAACGTTTAAAATAAATGACTTGATAGTTAACGGAAATGTTTTTCATAACGCGAACGTAGATATATCAAATAAATTAGTAGTTTATGGCGATATATCACTTAATAGTTCGGTGGATATATCTAATAATCTAAAAGTAGGAAATAAATTAATAGTTGAAAGCGATACATCAATGAATTCATCTCTTGATATTTCAAATAACTTAAATGTAAATAATAAATTAACTATTGGTGGAGATGTATTATTAAAAAAAAATGTAGATATATTAGAAAATTTAAATGTTAATTATGATATATCAGTAAATTCAAATCTAAAAATAGGAAATAAATTAATAGTTGGAGACGACGCATCATTTAATTCATCTCTTGACATTTCTAATAACTTAAATGTAAACAATAAGTTATATGTTAAAGATGATGTTTCTTTAAACAAAAACGTTGATATATCAGAAAATGTAAATATAGGGGGCAATACAATTATACTTGGCAATTTACAAGCTAAAGACGTAAGTTTTGCCAATTTTACATCAACAAATATAATAGTAAATGATAATGGTATAGAAATTGGTAAAGATATAAATAGCCTAAATTCATTTAAAATCGGAATAGGTAGTAATGCAGGAAAAATTTTACAGGGAAACGATGCCATATCATTGGGTAATGCGGCGGGTCGTGATAGTCAAGGTATAAAATCAATAGCAATTGGTAGAGATGCCGGTAATTCAAATCAACAAGAAAAATCAATAGCAATTGGTACAGACGCAGGTAATTCAAACCAACAAGAAAAATCAATAGCAATTGGTACAGATGCAGGTAATTCAAATCAGGGGATAACATCAATAGCAATAGGAAATAACGCGGGAAATACAAACCAAGGTTCATCTGCAATAGCAATTGGTGAAGGTTCAGGTGAGAAAACCCAAGGTATAACATCAATAGCAATTGGTAAACAGGCAGGTTTTGAAAATCAAAAAGAATATTCGGTAGCAATAGGAAATTTAGCAGGTCGAGACAATCAATTTAAAGGATCGGTGGCAATCGGAAATGAAGCAGGATGTGTACGCCAAGGTAATTATTCAATTGCAATAGGTAATAAAGCGGGTAGGACAAGTCAGGCACCAAATTCAATAGTATTGAATGCAAGAGATTCGACGTTAAATAGTTATAATTCGGGATTATATATAAACCCCATAAGAAATAGCGTGAACTTAAAAAAAAATGTTATGCAATATGATACAGTAACGAAAGAATTAATATACGCATATGATATAGATATATCAGGAGCAATTACCGCTGGTGTTATAAGTTGTAGGAGTTTAACAACCGGATTAATAGATATTCTTAATAACGATTTAAGTATGGGTTCGGGTAATATAGTTACTAAAACCGTAACCTCGGATGAAATAAATATAAAAGGAGACGCGTCTATGAATTTAAACGTAAATATAGGTGAAAAGTTAAATGTTTATGGCAATACCAAATTATTTAATAGATTAGATGTAACTAATGATGTATCATTTCAATCTTCTGTAAATATTGACAAAAAATTATTAGTAAACGGAGATTCATCATTTAACGCAAATGTAGATATATCGGGTGATTTTACAGTATGGAATGACGTAAATATAGAAAATAAATTACTAGTTAAAAACACCACAACGTTTTTAGGAGATGTAGATGTAATTGGTCAATTGGGTACGGTTGATTTTAAATTAACAGGTGATGTTTCATTTCAGGAAAATGTAGATATAGAAAAATATTTGCGAGTAAATAATGATGCATCTTTAAATGGTAATGTAACTGTTGCAACAAATATAAGGGTGGGCGGAAACGGAGATATAATAAATGATTTATCAATTGGCAATAATGTTACTATCGGAGGCGAATTAGATATTTCGGGATCGGCAAATTTAACATCGTTAAATGTGTTGGCCGATTTAAGTGTAAATGACAATTTATTATTAGGAAAGGAATTAAAAGTAGATGGAAATGTTTCATTATATTCCTCTGTATCAATTAGCAATGGACTAATAGTAAACGGTGATGTATCAATGAACGGCAATGTTTATATAAATGATGGAAATATTAATGTGGGAACAAATAATACATTAGATATAAGTTTGGGAACATTAATATTGAGAGATAATCAAATAAGTGGTGATAAAATAAATGGAGGAACAATAGATGAAATATCAATATCGAAATTATTGGGACCAATGGATTGTAATAATCAAATACTCGATAATGTAAATATAAATAATGGAGCACTAAATAATCTATCTATTGTTAAATGTGATATTATATTAACTTCAAATAATGTAATAGATATAAGCGCAGCGACATTTATTTTAAAAGAAAATCAAATAAGTGGAGATGCAATTAATGGTGGTACAATACAAGATATTAGTATATCTAAGTTGGGTGGATCGATGGATTGTAATGATCAAGAAATGTCAAACGTAAATATTAGTGGCGGAATAATTAACACAATTACAATATCAAATGATCTATTTTTTCTAGATAACACAAGTATGATCAGTTTAAATAATAATATGATAATTGACTTTAGTTTATCAACATTATTATTAAGAGACAAGCAAATAAGTGGAGATAAAATAAATGGCGGTACGATACATGATATTAGTATATCTAAGTTAGGCGGTTCTATAGACTGCAGCGATCAATTGATGAGTAATGTAAATATTAGTGGCGGAATCATGAATCATATTACAATTTCAAATAGCGATCTATTTATGTTTGGTAAAACAATTGATTTATCCGGGGCAACTATAATATTAAAAGATGATGAAATAAGCGGAGACAAAATAAAAGGAGGAATAATACACGATATTACAATATCCGAACTCCACGGGCCAATCGATTTTTGCAATCAAATGATGTCAAATGTAAATATAAGCGGTGGTATAATAAATGGTGTAACTGGTAATCCCGGAAATACAAAATACGGACAAGACGTAGAATTAGATTTATCTGCCGCGCTGGTAATATTTTCAGATAATCAAATTAATGGTGATTATATTAATCAAGGAACAATAGACGAGATAACAATATCAAAATTAACAGGCGGAATGAATTGTAATACACAAGCAATGACCAATGTTAATATATTAAGTGGTAATTTAACAGGAGTTACTATAAACGGAGCAATTACAATATCAACTTTGGATGGTCCTATGAATGCAAATAACCAATTTATCTCAAATGTTAATATAGACGAAGGCAATATTTCAAACGTATCAATATCTGCTACTTCATATAGTGGCTCTGGAATAATAGATAATATTGGTTCTGAACCAATAACATCATCTAAATTAGCCACCGCCGGGGCTATTAAGAGTTATATATTATATGGTAATGGTGGAGGAGTTAATAATGATATTTCATTTGGTAATATGGATTTAAGCGGTACACTTAATGCTAGAAATATTAATTTGTCCGGTAATATTATACCAACCGAAGATGCAGTATTCAGTATTGGTACTCCAGATAGACAAATAAAAGATTTGTATTTGAGCAGTAGCACTCTATTTATGGGAACATCCATAGCCGGTGAAGTAACTCCAGTATTAAGAGTTAAAAATGGCAAGGCAGAATTTATAGGTGAAGTAAGGACTCCTCTGGATATATCGACAAATACAAAATTAGATACATTAGAAGTAGTTGGAAATACCAGTTTAACAAATCCAGATTCTAATTTACTAGTAGAATGTGATGCAAATTTTAATAAAAATTTGGATGTAAGCGGAACAATATTCGCCGAAAAATATATAGGAGACGGTTCATTATTAACAGGTCTATCTAATGTTGTATTGGATAATTATAGCGATGCTTCTTTTGGTTATTTAGATATATCCAACAATTTATCAATACGGGGCGATATCCACGGAACAACCGCATCACTGTCGAACATTATTATGTACGGAGACGGCGTGATATTGGGCCCACCAGAAATAATAATAGATCCTATAGTAACTGGGTCTCCCGATGCATCAGGAACTGTAATAATTAGAGGTTCATTACAAGTAATGGGAGAGACAACCACTGTCACTAAACAAACATTAACAATAAGTAATAATATAATAACGGTAGCATCAAACCCAGCAATAGGTTCGGCCGGATTTATAGTAAAAGATGTTAATGATATATCGCGCGGTATAGTATGGCTTAATAATCCATATAATACATGGGATATTAGTGATAATTTGCACATGAGTTCTAATTTAACACTTGAGGGAGATGTAAGTGTAAATAGTGATTTACATGTATTGGGAACAATAAATGGAACATTGGGGAGTGAAGCACAACCAAATATTACAAGTACGGGCACATTAACAAGTTTGACCATGGGAGGCGATATTGATTTAGCAGGAAATAATTTACTGAACGGTGGTAATATATCCGGAACACTTAGTATTGGAGAACAACCATATATAACAACAGTAGGAACATTACAAGGAGCAAATTTTTCTGACAATATAAACTTGGGTGGATATAATTTATTAAATGGTGGAACTTTGTCCGGGACACTAACAACCCCGATTCAAGAAAATATAATAACATTGGGCGTATTAACGGGCCTTAGCATGGAAGGAGATTTGGATTTAGCCGGTCAAAATATAACAAATGCGGGAAATATTTCAGGAACATTGACATATGGTGCACAACCAAATATAACATCGATAGGCGAATTATCGGAACTGAAATTATCTGGCGGTTTAAATTTGAGTAACCACGATATCTCAAATATTAGATATTTATATACAACAACCGTAAATACAACAAATGTGGTAGCATCGAATACTGTAAACGCTAATTATTTAGCTGGTATAATAACAAGAGGAGAACAACCCTATATTAGTGTATTAGAAAATTTAACCGATGTAACGGTAGATAATCTGGTAGTAACTCATATAACATTTTCAGGAGAAAATATAGTTATAGATGGCGGTGATGTTAGTATAAATCAAACACTGGATTGTAGCGCATTAATAGTAAATAAATTAACAGTAAGCGGTGATACGGTTGAAATAAAGTCAAATGATATTAGTATGATTGGATTACTTCATATGCACGGATCAATTGATGTAGATGGATCGATAGAAATTCAGGGGGATATATCAGCCACTAGATTTATAGGCGATGGCCGATTATTAACTGGTATAACAGAAGGACTGTTAAATGTATATTACGATTCTTCATTCACATATGTAGATATATGTAAAAACTTAATAGTACAAGAAGACGTAAGTGTAAACAGAAATTTAGATGTGAGTGGAAATATATCCGCGACAACATATATAGGAAATGGCTCGCAGCTAACAAATTTATTTCCGTCAATAACCGGAAACGCGGGTAAAGTTTTAATAACAGATGGATATATTAGATCATGGACAAGTGATTTGTCACTCAATAATTTAGATGTCAATAATGACATATCGGCTCATAATTTTAAATCATCTAGAATACACGTAGAAGATAATATGGAAGGCGATAGAATTAAAATAGGCAGTAATGCAGGACAATTTAATGCCGGCGAATATATGATAGCGATTGGAAATAATTCTGCGATGTCAGATTCATTGAATAATAATTATAATGTAAATTCAATCGCAATTGGAAGATTGGCGGCTCAGGGTGGTACGGGTGAAAATTCAATAGCACTGGGTTATAATTCTGGAGGCGGAACTTCAATACAGGGAAATAATAGTGTATGTATTGGTAGTTCAGCTATAACATCAGAATCATATGGCATAGTCATAGCCACAAATGGAGTATGTGAAATCGGGGAAAAATCAATTGTTATGAACACCGCAAACAATAATTTTGGGTTATTAAATATAAATAATTCGATAATACTAAATGCTAATACCATGGAAAATATTCCTTCTGAAAATGGAGCATTTTATGTATCACCAATTAGAAATATACAGAATAACGCTGTTCTACAATATAATAAAGAAACCAATGAAGTTACTGAATCATTAGAATTAAACATATCAAGTATAATAACACAAGATTTATCGGTTAATAATACATTAGAAGTAGACGGAAATATAAAAGCCATTGATATCTCTGTAACTAATTTAGATGTAAGTGGTTCATTACATATATCATCGGGGACAACTGGAGATTGTACTTTAATAATTGAAGCAGATACTGATAACAATAATGAATCATATACGCCAGGTATAGAATTTAGATTAGACGGAGGAATAGAGCGATCGTTTATCGGTCATAATAATTCAAATGCATTAGATATTAAAAATTCAAGCGAAACTGGAGACATCAGATTTTTTACAGATTCAACCGACGGACATACAAATGCAATAGAAAGAATGGTAATACGGAATGATGGAAAAATAGGCATCGGCGTGACTGCGCCCACTAGAACATTAGATTTGGGCTCAACTGGACAAGTGACTTTTGGGGATAATCATAATATAGATGGAAACCAAGGAATATATTGGCACGAAATAGAATCGGGCCAAGAAAAATATGGAATTTATCGAACGTCCGGGGCTTGGGATAGCTCAGATTATCAACAATTAATGATCAGATTTAATACTGGAATAATTTTAAATCCGGGCGCGGGAGAATATGATAAATCTTATGTCGGCGTATTAGGTGGTATGTCTATTGGAAACAATTATTATACAACAAAACAAAATAATGGAATAATAGTCGAAGGAAAGGTTGGTATAGGTACTAGAGATCCGTCTTCTGCATTACATGTTGTTGGTGATGTCTCGTTAAATGCGAACGTAGATATTACAGATAGTTTAACTGTAAAAGGAGATTTATCTGTAAATACGTTCTCTGCGAAATATGTTAAATTAACAAGTACAAATATAGGCATTGGTAATAATTCTGGAACAACCGCACAGGGAAATAAAGGAATCGCGTTAGGGTTTAACGCGGGCAATGATACGCAATCTAATCAATCAATAGCTATTGGCGATTGTGCGGGCCAAATAATACAGGGGTCATACGGTATAGCAATCGGTACTTATGCGGGAAATAATAAACAGGGAACAAAATCAGTAGCAATAGGTTATCATGCAGGGAGAGATCAATCAGGTAACAATGTAGCTATAGGAAATCAAGCAGGGGAAACACAGGGAGACGCATCAATCGCAATTGGAGATGTAGCAGGTAAAATTAGCCAGGGAACAAAAGCAATAGCAATAGGTCATCGTGCGGGATATGAAAACCAAGGGGAAAATTCAATAGCAATAGGTAATGGGGCCGGATCATCAAATCAACATAATAATACTATAGTATTAAACGCAACCGTTGAAGAAATTAATACAGTTGGCGTTTCTGGACTATATATAGATCCAGTGAGAGAGGCGGTTCAAGTTAAAGCATTATATTATAATACAACAACAAAAGAAATAACATATGATAATAGTGGCATTAGCGGTCACGAGGATAATTTATCATTCGCATCGGTAGATATTTCAGGAACATTTAAAATCCAAAATAGATCTGTAAAACCTATATTGGATAATTATATAACATCAAGAAATTTAACTGTTATAGGTGGCAATAATACAGGTGAAAATGTCGATAAGCTATTTACACTGGCATATTCAATGGATGGTTTAGATTATATAGGTGTAAAAGATTCATCGAATATTATGCATGATGTTCGCGGTGTAGTTTATGATTCTAAAAAGAATATGTGGTTTGCTGTAGGTGAAGGAATTGATTTTTCAATTATATATTCATATGATGGAATTGAATGGTATGGTATAGAAAATAGTAAAGAAAATAATTTTACAACAAGAGGGCTCGTGATAAAAATACAAAATGATAGAATAATAGCGGGCGGCGAAGGCAATAATATAATTGGATATTCCGACGATGGTTTAAATTGGACATATGTAGCTATAGATTCTGGTACAAGGTTAGTTAGTGATATAACATATCATCATTCAACGGATAGATGGTATATAATATGCAGAGATGACGAATCCGAATATCAAAATCTAAAATATTCTACTACGAATGGATCAACATGGCAAGGTATAAATATAGAATCGACAGACTATAATTTTACAGACGGTACATGTATTGGGACTAATGGTTCACGAATAATTGTGGGTTATAAAAATATACAATATAATTCAAATAATTTATCCGACTTCAATTCAATGATATATTCAGACGATAATGGTTTAACTTGGTCAGCGTGTTTGTCAAATACAAATGAAAGTATTGGACCACATATATTTAGTTTATATCCAAATAAAATTATATATGCAAATGGAATATGGATTTCTGGCGGTACACAATATTCCGAAAATAAATTAGGGTATTCAATTGCATATTCAGATGATGGTATAATCTGGACAGGCGTATCTGGTTCGACTGATTTATTAACATCGACACATGATATTGAATGGAACGGTATAAGATGGGTTGCTACGGGCACTGGCGAATATTCTATTATATATTCTGATGATAATGGCATAAATTGGTATGGAATAATAGATTCGTCTAAAAATATAATAAGTATAGGACACGGCCTGGGAGTAACAGATATTAAAAATACATTTGCAACAAATGAAACAATTAAAAGATTAAAATTAAATGATGTGAGTGATGTTTTAATGGGCAGTAGAAATTTTGAAAATAGTTTAAAAATCGGTTCAAATAAAACTGGAATATTAAGTTTAGCCGAGAGAAATACAATTATAGGTATATCTGGCGGCGATTTATTAACAAGTGGCAGTGATAATACTAGCGTGGGGTATAATACTATAAACTCTATAACATATGGAAAAGATAATGTTGCAATAGGTTCTTCTGCCTTAGAATCATTAACATCTGGTTCATGTAATAATGCATTGGGCAAAGATGCACTTAAACATTTAACAATTGCTTCAAATAATACAGCCATAGGAGATAAAGCACTTACAGACTGCATCGGTTTACAAAATACAGCACTCGGTTATAGAGCCGGTTCGTCTATTGCAGATGGTTCATACAATATTGCTATTGGTTCTATGTCGGGACACGGTATTACTAGCGGAACAGGTAATATATATATAGGTTATCAATCAACAGATAATAGTGTAACTGATAGTTCTAACGCAATAGCGATCGGTAATATGACATCTTCGTCGAGTAATAAAATTACAATTGGTAATACTAGTCATACACATTCAAAAATTTATGGTGATTTAACAATACCCGGGGATGCATCATTTAATGGGGGCGTAGATATATTAAATGAGTTAAATGTCACTGGTATAATAACAACATCTACATCAGTTAATGCCGCGTCATTAATTATAGGTTCAGCGGATATAAATGAAACCGATTTAGAAAAAATAGATAATATATCGAATGGTTTAGTATCATCCTCAAAAGCAGTTGTTGTAGATGATAATAAAGATATCGGCGGGTTTAATCTATTAAGTGCAATAACGTTGAGCGGTGAAAATATTAATATAAAAGGAAAAGATTTATATAACATATTAGACTTCTTCTTAGAATTAGACTCATTTACAAGCTAATACCGTAATAAAATTTATATTTATTAATTACTATAAATATAAATTAAAATAAAAAATATAAATTAAAATAAAAAATATAAATTAAAATAAAAAATATAAATTAAAATAAAAAATATAAATTAAAATAAAAAATATAAATTAAATGCTTATTTTATAATATATATGAGTTTAAGATTTAATAAGCTCAAAGACTGGCAGTTTTATATAGATAAAATAGAAAGTGTTACTGGTGGATTGTTATTAGGTAATAACACTGATATTAGTGGAGCTTTATCGGTTTTAGAAGATGTTAGTATGCATCAAAATTTATTAGTATCTCAGTCTATTACATGTGATTTATCATTACAGGTACACGGAGACGCATCATTAAACGGCGACGTTGATGTAGGAAAGAATCTAAAAGTATCTCGAGATATTATATGTGATTTATCATTACAGGTACACGGAGACACATCATTAAACGG
>JGI24540J26637_10000041_pt1 | contig 40647 bp, 24 predicted proteins | sample NorSeaMetagenome_FD_26637 | JGI IMG/M metagenome (IMG submission 26637)
GGGGGGGGGGGGAGCAAAATTGTGGTCTCAAGCGAGAAAAAGAGGGTGAAATGGAGTGGTGATGGTGCCAAAATAGAGCCCCCAGGGGAGAAAGTTTCCATGAACTCAACCCAAGTCAACTGGGGTATGAACGTTTTAATTCGTTTTCCCGACCATAAATGTAAAGCTCTATTTTCATTTGTGATGACTTTATTTTCTCCGTATTACCGTGCCCGCTTCCGCTAAAATTTTGGTTGCACTTTCTAAGGGGCTTTTTTTACATAACAGCATAGTTGGGCCCTCCGGCTCCCTCGGGGACGGTCCATCTGATGTATTCGTGAGGCATCTTGATGCTGCAGCACTTGCAGTGGACGCAGTTCTGGGCATTGATCTGCAAGTTCTTGGCACCGCTTTCCTCATCCTCGACATACTCATAGACCCCCGCAGGACAGAAGCGCTGCTCGGGTCCATCGAATTCTTCAAGGGAGACATTGCTGTCTACAATCGACTTGCACTCATCCTTGATTCTAAGGTGGGCGGGCTGGTCGTGTTCGTGGGCGGTTCCAGACCTGGTGAGGTTAGTCAAAAGGTCAAAGCTGCGATGAGGGCGATGAGGGCGATAAGGGCGATAAGGGCAAGGAGCGAAGCGACAAGTGGAAGGTTGTTAGTTATCTGGGTAGGCAGTACGTGCGAGGGCGAGGGGCGAAGCTACGAGCTAAAGGGTACGAGCGAAACGAGCACAGAGAAGACTTCTTCTTGAATAACCTAGTCGGTTCGTTTCTTGAAGAGAGGCAGTATTTTGTTCTTGTTGTCGCTTCGCTCCAGCCGTCCTGCGCTCCTCATTGCCTCACCTGAAAACTCCGTCGGGCTTGGGGTAATGGATGGGCTCGAAGTTCTCCACCTTCTTGGTCTTCGCGCTGTCAGGAGTGTCATTGGTCAAAGTCCAAGGCTCGTTCCCTCGGAGGACATGAGCGGCGACACCGCTGTAGACGAGACCAGGAAGGAATCCCCAGTGGAAGGCGGCGTGGCAGTTCCTGACCTCCCTGCAATGAACGAAGCGAAGAGGGGGGCGAGGAGCGAAGCGACGAGAAGAAGGTCGTTAGTTATAAGGTTGGCATCTATATTGCTGTCGCTTCGCTCCAGCCCTCTGCCCAGCCTTCCGTCCTTCGCTCCTCGTCCAATCTTACCTAAGCTCGTCGTAGACCCAGCTCTCCTTCATCGCCGTCTCGTACTCCACAATCACCTCGGTCTTCTCCTCCGCGTTGATCTCGTAGGACTCTGCCACTATGTAGTCGTCGTTGGCGGAGAGGACGGGGTACAGGGCCTCGGCGGCAACCATGCCGGACTTGAGGGCGGTGTGGCTTCCCTTGATCTTGACACTGTTGAGGAATCCAGCACTGCATCCAATAAGAGCGCCTCCAGGGAAGGTGAGCTTAGGAATGGCGTGGAAGCCCCCTTCGTTGAGGACCCTGGCGCCGTACGAGATGCACTCGCCGCCCTCGAGGTGCTTCCTCACGTCGGGGTGGTGCTTCCAGCGCTGGAACTCGCGGTAGGGGTTAAGGTATGGGTTCTCGTAGTCGAGTCCAATCACGAAACCAATGAGGATCTGGTTGGGAGCCATGTGGTAGAGGAAGGAGCCTCCGAACGTCTGATCGAAAGCACCGTGCTGGAGAGGCCAGCCGAGGGTGTGCTGGACGTAACCAGGCTTGGCGTTCTCCTCAGGAATTTCCCAGACCTCCTTCACTCCGAGGCCAAACGTCTGGGGCTGAACGCCGTCCCTAAGGTTGAACTTCTCCATGAGCTCCTCGCTGCAACTTCCCCTGGCGCCCTCGGCAAAGAGGGTCTGCCTGGCGTGGAGTTCCATGCCCCTCTCAAAGGTACCCTTGGGCTGCGATGAGCGAGCGGCGGTGAGGAGCGAAGCGACCAGCAAAAGGTTGTTATTATGTGGGAAGGCGGTATAATGTTTTCACTCTGGCCGTCGCTCCGCCTCACCTCGCCGTCCTTGCCGATTCCGACGTCCCTTGTGGCAATTCCCTTGACGCTCCCGTCTTCCCCGTAGATAACCTCGGAGGCAGCGAAACCGGGGAATATCTCAACGCCGAGCTGAGATAAGGGGGCGAAGAGCAAAGCGACGAGTGGAAGGTTGTTGGTTATGTTGATGGACGGTATGCTGCTGTCGCTTCGCTCCATCCAGCCTTACCTCTTCAGCCTGAGTTGCTAGCCAGCGGCAGAGCTGACCGAGAGAAATGATGTAGTTCCCGTCGTTGTGAAGCTGGGAAGGAAGAAGGGCGTTGGGGATACCCACGGATCCAGTCTCGGTGAGGTAAAGGAAGACGTCCTCATTTACCTCAGTGTCGAGGGGGGGAGGATTCTCCATGTTCTTGAAATCTGGGAAGAGCTCCTCGAGAGCGCGGGGCTGGGGGGAGATGGAGGAGGGGGGTAAATGAGGGCGGGGGGGGCGGAAGCAACGAACGAAACGGGAAAGAACTGTTAGTTGCAGCATGGTGTCAAGCTCACTTCACTCAGCAACCAAGCACTTACCTCGAAAACGTTACCAGAAAGGATATGGGCACCAATCTCCGATCCCTTCTCGAGAACGCAAACGCTTACATCCTTCTCGTTCTCAATGGCAAGCTGCTTCATGCGAATTGCAGCAGCCAAACCGGCCGGGCCACCTCCCACGATCAAACAATCATAGGGCATGGCCTCTCTGCGGTTGGTTGGTGGTTCGAGGGAGGTAAAGTAGAGAGAATGGTCAGAAGGTTGGGCTAACAGCCGTTGAAAAAGCTGCAAAAGGGACATGACTAACGAGGAGCAAAGACAACTTTCGGATTTGCTGTTTACCTTTCTTGCTCTAGCGGGTTATCCGACATGAAACGGGCGCCCATGGGTGTAAAAGTGCGTTTATTTCGCAAAGTGCGGGTAGCCTCTAGCGCTAATGCTCTTAGCATGTTTGCAACTTGGTTTGTCACCCACAAGTGCGAAAGGAGTTGATGGCACTTTAATTGAGAAAAAAAGGCCCACCAAAAGCGTTAATACGTCCAAGAATTTAAAGGAAGAGGAGGGGGGAGAGGAGAGGAAGAACAATAACAGAGTTTAAACCTAATGCCACTCTACAGGTTATCAAACGCTCTCCGTTACAACAACACGACAACGGGAAAATAATTTGAAGCTTTCAAACAAACGCACACGACTTCGTGTTCTTTACTCCCCCCCTCCTTACTCCTTCGCGCCCTTTCCCTTCAAGTACATGACTATTTCTTCGTTCTTGAATTGTTTCGCAACCCCAAGAGGAGTCAATCCACCATTCATCGCCTTGTCAACATCTGCCTTGCCCTCCTCAACCAAATACTTAACAACCTCCGATTCGCCCCCAACATGCGCCATGTAGAGAGGAGTCGCTCTATTATTATTCGCCTTGTTCACCTCCGCCTTGCCTTCCTCAACCAACCACTTGACAACCTTCACTTTGCCCTCCTGAGACGCAATGTAGAGAGGAGTCGGACCATCGCTCGACGCCTCGTCTACGTCCGCCTCGCTCTCCGGAAGGACCTTCACAATCTCATTCCAACCCCCAAACACAGCACAAATGAGGGCTGTGTAACCCTTCTCTCCTCATATTTCAGTCGTCTTGTCCACCTTTATCCCCCACTTGAGGAGCCTCTTGATGTCGTCGATCCTTCCATCCTGTGCCGCCCTGAACCAACGATCAATAACCACCTTATCGCACTCCTCCTTGTGCTCCTGTGATGAGCAAAGGGGGTTAGAGTATTGAAAAAGCTATCGCTCCTCGTCCAATCTTACCTTCAAGTGAGCCGTCTGGCAGTCTCTCGAACAGTATCGCGTGAGCTCGCAAAACGCGCACTTGCTGAAGTTCTTTTTGCCACTGCCGCCAGCTTTACTGCAGTTCGAGCAAACCTTCTTCATCCTTTGTACCTCCGCTGCTGCCCCGGCAGCTTTTGCAGCATTCTTCACTTTCTTCCCATCTTATCTCCTTCGAACGATGCTGTGTGCTCTTTCCTGCCTCCTTTCACTTCACTCCCACCGAGAGTCGACGGCCAAAGCTGATAACTTTTTACCTAAAGTCGATACAGCCCAATAAATTGATAGAAACGATAGAAACTGAGTCTAGGATAGTGAGAGGAAGGGAAATAGTAATATTGGATACGAGTTGAGAGAAATACATGGGCTCAACATTTTGGGAAATGTCGATAGAGCTATTCCTAGATTACAATACAAATTTTAATACATTAATTTATATAAAACATGCTAAGACGACATAAAATATCCAAAAAATTACCTCAATGTATATTATGTAAATCATCAAATTTGATCCATCAAAAATAAATATAAATGACAAAATAGCAATATATTAAAATATATGTATCATATATATATATTAAATATAATAATATAATACAAAATGATTTATTACTATTAATTATCAAACCTCAAAAATACTCAGGAAAATATACATTACACACAGAATTCCAATTGAAATATACTGCAATATAAAGATACTGCAAAATATATCCAATGAAACACAAATAATCCCGCTAACAGCACTTTAAAAATTCGACTCATTATTTGACGATACAAAAGCTCATTCGACGCTCATATATGTCATAGTGGCGCTAGAACTCGCTGTAGCGGTTAAGATATCGGGGGGGAAATTAGGTTTAATTGCTTGAAGTGAGTTGCAATCATTTCAGAGCATTGTTGAGAATAACCTTTGAGAAACCCCCAAACACCCACTTCTCGCGTCTCTGTATGATTGCTCCACCCCCTAATCCGACGCAATGTTCTCGGTTGTCCAGTCCAGTTGAGTTGGGGAGGTGAAACCCCACGTTCCTTCCTGTCGACCAGATCCATGCCCAAGCCCACTCCCTTAAGAACCCGAGTCCTGATTCGCGTGACTGTCGTGTCAATTAATGCCGGGGACTACCACGCATTTGACTGGGAGACCTTACATAATCCGTTCCGTGATGGGGTTTGCTGAAATTCCAGGCATGGACTTTAGTGGAATTGTTAAACAACTTGGCGACGACGCAGAGGGCGGAAAATTCGTGGTGAGCGACGAGGTTTTGGGGGCATTAGACACATTCAGGGGCGCTTTTGCTGATTTTTTTGTCCATGAAGTGAACGGGTGTCTAGTAAAGAAGGTGGGTCTTGGGCAGATGAGGGCGGAGGGTTGTTCGTCGCTGCGCTCCTTGCCGAACATTCACTTCTTCCCTACGCTCCTCGCGTAGCCTTCCACGGTGGACTTAACCTCCACTGCCGCACTTCCGACAGCCGGCATGACTGCTCTGCAGGCTCTGAGGACGGGGCGCCCTGAATCGGGCAGGTGTGTACTGATAAACGGTAGCTCGGGCGGGGCGGAACCTACACTGTACAACTTGCGAAGTCCATGGGCGCGCACGTAACAGCTGTGAGATCGACCAAGAATGTCGACCTAGTGAGGTCACTAGGGGCAGACGTCATTGTCTACTACAAGTTGGAATCCGTTGATACCGTCCTCGGTGAAAGCCGAAGGTTCTCCAAGATCCTCGACCCTCTGTTCCCCCTGGTACCTATGCCATTTCATGTCGAAGAAGACACGTCTCTTCATGCAGGAAGTGAGGGCAGAAGATTTAAGGGAACTTGTCGAGATGCTGGAAATGAAGGCGATCAAGAGCGTGATTGGGAAAAAGTTGACACGGCTTGATTCAATTCCGGACGCGCTTGCGAGCATGGGAAATAAGCTCTCTATTGGGCACACCGTTGGGAAGACCGTGATCGAATTGAAGTAAAAGTTTTTTGTTTTTTTATATTTTTAATTTTAATTTTGCAATTAGATTACTTGGAGCCCCTTACTCTTGGCAAGCTTGGCGGCCTCAGCCTCGACCTGCTTAGCCTTCTTCTCAGGCTCGCCCTGGTCTTAAGTCCCATAATTCCTCCTCCCCACTTGTGGACAAGATCACTGTTGGAAGAAAAAAATCATAATTACAACAGATGGGCGTTACTTCCTCCCCCCCTTTCTCTGCTTCTCCAGAGCCTGTTCGAAATTGAAGGCCTTCTGTGCGGCGTACAACGTCGTCTCTAGTCCCCCTAAGTTTCCTGGCGCGGGTCCCCTCTTTTGGAGTCCAACCCCGCCAGCCCCTATCTGCGCTAGCTGAGCGGCTATTAGCTGTTTCGCGTCGGAAAAAATATCCTCATACTGTTGCTCCTCTGCCTTGGATCCCCCCCTCCCCTGCTGCCCACGTGATCTTCTCAGGTCCCTCGTGCTCATCCTTTCCGGCCTCGTTGGAGCCGCCTGGCCTGCCCTCGTCCCTTGACTGGATGCCGGTTTCTCCCCTCCTCCTTGTTTACTTCCCCTGATGCTACTCCTTGCACTGACACTGTGCCTCTTCAAGGGCAGCCCCCCTCTCCCAACGCCGCCCTTTCTCTCCCCACCGTCGGCCTTCTTTTTCTTCCCCTTCCCCTTGACCTTTCTCTCCTCCTCCCCACCGTCCTCCACATTCTTGCTATCCTTATTCTCGGCGTTGCTATCTTTACCACTACTACCACTCCTGACGCTCAAACTATCGCCTTCCTCCTCCACCCCGTCCGCGGGCCCGCTGACACACTCTCCCAGGGCCTTGAGCTCGTTCTTTATCTGATCCTCGCTTCGGCTCCCCAGAGGCACGAGCCATGTGCTACTCTCGTCCGCCTCCAGAGTTGGGAGGGGGCACCTGGCCGCTGCGCAGTTGTACCCCGGAACCAGGGTTATCGGATGGGCCATTTCCACCTTGGCCAGGTTGCTCCCTCCAACGCCCCCCCCTCCCCTAACATCAAAAGGGGGCCGCGCCCTCAACTTCAACCCCCTTCTATCACCCTCTATTGTCGCCCTGTTCGACCTATCCGCTACCTTGACGAGGCTGTGATGAGGAGAGAGTTAGTGACGACAACTCAATCAAGAAAAGAACCTTAAGCTCGCTTACCTATCGAAAACTTTCTCATCGCCCTCGGCACCCGCCAGAATGTGCGCGTTCTTGACGTACGGAGGTCTTCCGTGAAGCAGCCACGACATCATCATGCAGTTGTTGAACCTCGGCGATTGAAAGTAGTTGAGCAAGTCTACGTTCTCCTCCGAGGGGAAGAGCCTGGTGAAGTGACCTTTCCTAGAGTACTCGTCCTCGGCGTCAAATATGAGTTCCCAATCCTCGTCTGACAGGTCGTGGAGGCTGACGGTTCCAGGGTGGGTGGGATTCAACCTCCAAAGGTCCTGCTTGCTCCTCTTGCTCGTGGTCTTGCTCCTGTATTTTCCGGCCCTCCTCATGAGCTTCTCCTTCAGGTTGTCACTCTTGATGGCCTTGTCATCGTAGGGCACGTTCCCGATCAGGTGAAAAACGTCTGCCATAAGCGTCCCCTTGATCTTCTGGTCAAGAGGGGAAGAGCCCATAAGGGAGGGGCTGATGTTGACTGCGGTGCGAGGAGAAGCAAGGGGGTTAGCCGACGATTCTGAGTGGCAATACAACTGCGCGGCTCGCTTCGCTCCCCGCTTTCCCTCCCCTCACCTTCAATCAACCAAGGCCTGAGGGCCTTGTCAAGGAAAACATCGAACCCGAACAATTCGTAGCAACAGCCCGGGGACTTGAGATGCCTGTGCACGAGGGGAGCAATCTCCCCCTCTGCCGCGATCAAGGTCTTGGTGATGAGCCTCTTGACCTCGTTCTGGCACTTCTTCACAGTCCCCTTCCCCTCGGCCTGCATTAGGTACCTCCACAGAGCGGTCAGACTCCACTTGCTCCCTTCCATGTCGCTATTGTTGTCACTGGTAGGGGCAACGAAGTGCTTGCTCTTCTTGTTGACAGAGTAGTTGGTCAGGTGAGCAAACCTGGAGTTGAGCTTCTTCATACTGTAGTTGTGCGTCGAGAACCTGCAAAGCCCCTCCTGAAACACGTACGCCCTTAGTGGATCGAAGCTGCGATGAGCGAAGCGAATCGCGAGAAAAAGGGTTGGGATGAGGGACGAGTGGAAGGTTGTTTGTTATGTAAGAAGGTGGTATGATGCTTTTGCTGTCGCTTCGCTCCAGTCTTCGCTCGCCGATCCGCTCCTCGTCCAATCTCACCTCGTGACTAGAACGTAGATCCTAAGGTCGAACTTCTTTCCGTTGATCAAATACGGGTCCTTGAGGTACTCTTGAACGATGCAGGGCTTCTCGGTTGGAACCGTGTTCATATTGTTCTTGTGGATGAGCCTGATTCCCCTGCCGCAGGCACTGGCGCTCGGCTTGAGTATGTACACGGGGTTGCGCTCCATGTTGGCATTCCTCATGAAACTGTCGTACTCTGTCGGCAGGATCCATCCGCCGGGTACAATGTCAAAAGCGTCCGACGGCACATTGGGCATCTTCCCAGCCGCCCTCTTTGCCCTTCCTATGCACCTCATCAACCTATCCTTCCTCCCTATGCACCAGCTTCCCGGAAAGTGGTTGACCTTCTGGAACCTGGGTGTGGGGCAAATCGGCAAGGAGCGAGGCGAGCGTACGCAGGAAGGACGGTTAGTTTAGGGCACAATCGCTCCGCTCCAGCCCCCCCTTTCGCTCCAGCGCCGCACCCACCTGTTCAAGTTTTCAAACCCCTCTGTGGACAAATGTTTTGACCACGAACAGTTCCACTGGACGCCGCTGATCTTCCTCCTGAAGCCTGCCCTCGTGAAGGCGTTCTTGATACAGTTCCTCTCCCAGTTGCACTTGTAGAAAATCTTCCTATTCCCCAGCTCCTCCACATAAAAGTCGGCACCAGCCCCCTGCTTGTCCCTAACTATACCAAGATCCCTAAGCAACTCCGGATAATCAAAGTATATCCCAGGAATCTTATGAGGGAACAACGAAGGCACACACCTAACCTCTCCTCTAACTGGCTCAAGGGGGTCCAAGTCGGGACCCTCATCCTCATCCTCATCCTCATCATCAGCATCCTCCCCAACAGCGTCGGATACTCCTAAACCATTCACCGGGGACGGGACACGGGGGGGAACACTGCCCTCACCAATAAGCTTTCTCTCCCTAATCATTGTTAAAGCACTCCCAACAATGGGCTCCGATGGGGTTTGTTGTGCTGGCATGGGATTTTGCTCCTCTTTGCCACCCTTAACTACGTCCTGTTCGACACCGTTCGTCGCATCTATCTCACTAGGTGGCGCCGAAGGAGCTACAGGTCTATTGTCTGATTCCATTGTAAATACTACGTTTAAAATCACCTCAAAAAAGGGAAAGCGCCCCAGGCGGCCCCAGGCCCCAGCCTTTTTCGATCGTCCCCCGATAAGGACATTCTCCCCCCCTGATCCTCACCATTCTTGGCGAGTTTTCGCTGATTCCTGTCGAGGTCAATCAACCCCGACGTCTTCACCACCCCTCCCCTAGGATGCTTTCCCCGAAAACCCCAAGGTGAGATGCATGTGATATCCAAAGCTGCCGCAACTTCTCATCTCACTCCCTTGATAACCTCCAATGTTCTCCTGTTTAGGGTACACACGTCTAGCGAAGTGTCATCTGAATCTTCTTCTAATCCCACGGCGGTCTCTCCGTCGCAATGGAACGCAGTCCGCAAGACACAGAAGCGCGGAGTCTTTCATGGAGTGTCCTCCTTTTTCCAGTCCAAGAAGAGGGTCGAAGCTGGTGTTGCGAAGTTTCGGATAAAACCTTACTTAGATAATATATGGATGACACACTCCGAGCTTCTGGTTGACGCCCAGAAGCCCTCAAAGTATTTCGTTGACTACACTTCTTCAGGAGATGCTCGCATGGGCTCCTTATCTGTGGAAGTCTTGGAAATGCAAGACGTGATTAAGTGCGACCTGCTGGGCAAGTCAGACCCTTACGCTGTATTCGTCTTTGAGGACAAGGTCATGAAGACGGACTTTATCTCTAGCTGTCTTAACCCCGTCTTCCCGCACAAGTGCAAGCGCGCTGTAAGGTTCCCCATCACGACACCTGCATCATCTCTCTACATCGGATGCTTCGATTACGACTCGGACGTCACCCAAACTATTGAAGACGACGATCCCCTGGGGAGGGTCGTGATTAAGTTATCGTCCCTTCGCCCCAATACGGAGTACGACGTCGTATTCCCCTTGCAGCACTCCGAGTTGAAGAAGCTTAAGGGCGAGCGCGGGTACATCAGGTTACGGATGAAGCTGAACTGGGAAGGCAATGACCGCAAGGTCCTCACCTCCTACCTGAAGCCCCAAGAGCCCATGATTCTTGCCACCAATGACAGGAAACTTTGGACCTCATCACTCTATTGCATCCACGGGAAGCACATTGGGGACGAGTACAACTGGAAGGTGTTCATGAGTTACGTTGGCGAGCTCAAAGGGGTAGCATTTCTGCTGGAGAAACCCCTTATCAAATTTGTCATGGACACCGTGTTTTGGAGAAGGCCCATTAGGTCCACCTTCCTCTTCCTATCCTGGCAGTACCTCGTCGTGCGCCCTACATACATTCCTAGCTTTTTCGTCTTTTCGATACTAGCGACTGCCTACGACACTTACATCACAAATGCGAGCAGGCGCCCAAAGTTGCACAGGGTAACTCCAATTTATGACATCCTCTTCACCTTGATTGGAGGCGGAATATTTTGGAAATTTCGTGGCATTGATGCGCCAACCGAGACGAACGACCACCCATACATCAACTTCGACGACAAGCTTGCCTCCATGAACATGAACCCTAGCAGCAAGGACGATGAGACCGATGATCTTGACGTATCAGATCTGATGGGACCCAAAGCTTCTCCTGCAGAAGGCTCGCCTCCAAATTCCAAGAAGAAGAAAAAGAAACAAATGGTGACCAAGACGCAGTCCGTCCTCAGCCTCAACACTCTCAATCCGATGAGTCTGGTTCTGGGGCCCTTGCAAATAGTCTTGAAGAACGTGTGCATGGTGGTCAGGACCGGCAACAATCTATTCACTTGGAAGGACCCTTTCGTTTCTTTCTGGACCATTGCCGTTCTCTTTATTATTTGGGTTGTGGCTACACTATTCCCCTACGCCTTCTTCTTCTTCTGGTTCTTCAGGGTTTTAGGAGTACTCCTCTTGGGCCCCCAGAACGCCGGAGTCTGGTGGTACTTGCAGAAGAAGAAGAGGAGTTCTAAGGCCGATAAGATCAAGGACGAGAACGAGAGGTTCAAGGTTCTCGAAACCGGGTGCATGGTGTGCAAGTCGCACTTTGGAATCTTCAACGGCAAGCACCACTGCAGGAGTTGCGGGGACGCCGTATGCGGGGAGTGCAGCAAAAACAAAATGAAAGTCCAGGTGTCAATGTTTGGCTCCGAGAAGGGGATGCTGACGCCATCGAAGAAGAAGCGGGTTTGCGACTTATGCTTCAGGGGAGAGAAAAAAATTGACGCCCACAAGATGAAACTTGCGATAGATGCGGCAAAGGAGGCGACAGACGAGGACTCGAATGTCCTCATGGACGGCCTGAAGGGCACGTGGAACGTCACGAAAAAGGTTGGTATGGGGGTCGGAAGGGCTACTGTCATGGGCGGAGAATTAGTCGGAACAGGCCTTGTCCAGGTTGGGGAAGGAGTGGTAGACGGCACCACCATGGTCGGCAAGGGAACGGGGAAGCTTCTGAAAAGGACTGGAAAATCCATTATGCACCTAGTGGCTGGCAAGTATACCATAGAGGTTCCCATCGAGAGATCCATGAACAAAAAGTTCGTAGACCGTCCTTGCGTATATCGAAGCTTTGCAAAGAAGATTCAAGGTGGCATGGAGGCCAAGATGTCAAAGAAGGTGGTGAAGGAGAAGGAAGCGAAGGAGGATTGAGGTGCTTAAAATAATGCATGCAGTTTTCATAAACTACTCCACTTCTTCGTTCTCCTCAATCGAGAAGGTTACAACCTGAGGTTTCTTGTGCCTGATGCTCATCCCCAATGTCATTTTGGGGTCCAAGCCGCCGTACGGTGTCGCCCCCCTCTCTGTTATCCTCCTTCTGGCCGCATCCTCCTCAGCGTCAGCTATCAAGTTCTCCGTGCTCAACTTCTCCGACTTCAACAATTCCCCGATCAACGTTTTTTTCTCCTTCTTTTCAAGGTCCTCTCTGCGATGTACATCAAAGATCTCCTTCCTCTTGTCATGCTTGAGTTGGATCCCATGGCCAAGCCTCTGCTTGATGGCTTGTTTCAGCTTTCCAATCTCATCCTTCAGCTTAATGCTCCTTGTCGCATGTCCCCTCCCCACTTTGAGTGATATACCTGAATCCAACATCTCCTTCAGCTCTCCTTGCATCTCCTTGAGCTTCTTCCTCATCTTCTCCACACTCTCTCTTCCGTTTCCAATCGCCCCTTCCTTGCCTGTCTCAGGGGCGAAGTAACCAAGAAGCTCTCCGGTCACAAGTGCTCGGTACGTGTTCCAAGAGTTTAGCCGGGCTTCTTCGAAGAGCTTCGCAAACTCACCCTCCTCCATTACAATGCCTCTAAACTCAGAGCGAGTCTCTACGTAGGCCCTGAGGAGATCAAAGTTCTTGGGGTCCTTCTTGAGGGCCACCGAGGCTTCCGCCTCTTCATATCCAATGATTGCAGCTTTGCCCTGTTCATCAACACAGTCCCCATGGTCAAAACCGTAAACACTGCAGGAGAAATCAAACCTAGTAGACTCGCCATCGTCACAAATCCCGTCGCCAAGTAGTCTTCCTACCGTATTCTTGAACATATTCAACTCTCCAGGAACACACCTTCCTGAGCAGTCCACAATTGAGCAACTGAAGAGAGGGTTCGAGTCCAGTGAGCTCAGGTTAGTGGGTCTATTTTCATCCTAATTCACCCCAAAACTCGTTACGAAGAATCTCACCTGTTGTCCCTCTCATGCTGCGCCACTGAACCACCCAAAGCCAAAGATAATACGAGTAATCGATTCATTTCCCTCAATTCTGGAGCAAAATTCTCTTGTCCTTTTTCAGGTTGGACTCATAAAGAGAAATGTTCAGGGGTGCTCATCTCTTCCTTACCTCTTATTCCACGGTATGCGCCACTGTGGCTTCAGTTGCAACTACCGGGTACTTTTACGTCGATTATGGTAGTGCTTCCAGGGACTGCATATCCTCTGCGACTCGTCTTCCGATAACATCTTGTGATGCTCCAGTTTCGGACGTAGTTATAGTTGGTGGTGGCATTGTTGGCACGTCTCTGGCCATGTTTTTGACGGCCAGCCGAGATGATTTCAAGTTTATCTATAATGACCTCCAAATGAAACCTTTGGATTCCCCCCACGGAAAGAAGCTTGCTGTCACTTTGCTGGAGCGACAAACGATTGCATCAGAGGCCACAGGACTGTCGGCCGGGACCGTATATACGTCTGGTCTCCCGAAGTTTTCCGTTCCCATGTCCTTTTCCTGCATCCCAACTTTTCGTCACATTTCTTCCCTTCTTTATGAGCACCTTCAGAAAAATTCAGACATCGAATATACGAAATGCGGGTGCGTCCAGTTGGCGACTACACCCGAGGAGTTGCGCTTTGCGAAAGAATCCTACGAGAAGGAGGCCGCGATTGTAAGCGTCCCCGAGTCTGTCAAGTTCTGTGGTTCCCTTGAGGAGGTCAAGGCAGTCCTCCCCGAGGCGAGTTCTAACGTACTCGGTGCTATACACACTCCAAACTCTGGCCAGGTGAATGCGTCTCTCGCCGCCCACAAATGTGCAGAGATTGCAGAAAAAAATGGTGCCATCCTCAGAGAAAATGTTTCTGTGAAGAAAATTACGAAAACTGACGACTTGTACTCTATAGAAGCTTCCGATGGAGAAGTCTTCCAGGCTAAGGCTGTGGTTGTTGCTGCCGGGGCTTGGGCTAACGATGTCCTCGAAGAAAACAAGGTAGATGTGTACAAGGTCAAGGGGCAAATGAGCATGAGCGGCACGGAGGCAAACGAGGGCGATTTTTCTAAGATGCCCGTAGTTTACTGGTTCGAGAGCTACTGCGCTTGGAAGGATGCCCACACAATTCCTCACCACATGACACACGACAAGGAATTGCGCCGAATTACCAGACATGCGTATGGAAAGCGCTCCCCAGACGGCAGGCTTTTCTTCGGCGGAGACCGCTTCTTCCCCGAACACGATTCCGACTACGAGGTTAACCCGTCAATCATGGCAGACTTATTCAAGAAGAAAATATACCCTTCGCTCCCTTCGCTCTCCAAGTTTTTCTCTGACGATGGTGGAAGCTGGGCTGGCATAATGCCCTTCTCCAAGGACGGCTACGCCACCATTGACTGCGTTGACGACAACGGCCTTTACGTTGCGACCGGCTTTGGCGCTAGTGGAATCATGGATGGACCTGGAGCGACATTCTTCCTTGCAGACTGGGTACGAGGGAACAAAAAACACTCTTTCCTCAGAAAGTTTGAAAGGCGTAAATGATTTGTGTGAAAACCCCGGGCGGTTCTTTAAGCACAACCGGGCATTTGGGCATGTTGGGCATATTCCTTCTCTTTCAAACCCCCCTGCATAACACTAGAAAGAAAATAAACCAAATCGTTTCTCTAACAGACTAAAAGTATCAGGACACAGCTATCTAGCATTTATTCTTTCTAATTTCGTGGCCTGGTCGGGGAGTACTTGAGGTTGCCGCCGTCTTCAACTACAAAATGTTTGTCTGGATGATCTTCCATGTTTTCCAGCATTTCGAGCAGAGCATCGTCGTCTTCGTCATCATCTTCCTCATCGTCGTCATCTTCCAAGTCCATTTGTTTCTTCTTAAGCCAGGCTTCCAAGTCAGCACCGACCATACCGCCTTCCGTGGGGGCCTCTCCCAGGTGGGCGTAGTGCGGTTTCATCTTCAAAGCAGTCTCAAACTCAGCCTTTTTCTTTTCTTCCTCTTCCAATCTCCTTTTCCTTTCTTCCTCCTCAGCCACCCTCCTCCTATCCTCCGCCATCTCCCCCCCCTCAATTCTAAGCATTTCTTCCTCGAGCTTCTTCTTCTCTCTGAGCTCTTCCTCTTGCTTTTTCATAGCAATCTCCTCTTCAGACTTGGTGTCAATGTACACCTTATGGGGCTTCTTTCTGAACTGCATGCCGACACCTCCGGCTAGAACAATTATGCACGCAACTATCAGCCCAATTATCCCTCCTCCCACTCCTCCATCATCCGCCGGTGGTGGTGTATATGAGTAGGCACTGGTTTGGATCTCTTCCCACTCAGCGACGTCTTGCGCCTGCACGGCAAGCACCTCAACCTCAACAGAGATTGTTATTTCCCTCGCGAGCACTTCAACCGCGGCTTCTTGGACCTTTTCTTTTACCACAGCATCACTGGTTTCCGCCTTGACTGCAACTTCATTGGCAGCGTCCCTGTCGTCTGTGGCGACTACGTAGTCGACCTTCACACCCGTAGCTTCAAGGCCCCTCCCGGCCAAGCTCAGCATCCTCCTAGCACCAACTTCTGTCACCTCAGTAACGAGAACGTCTCCGTCTTCCACGCCGTAGTACTCAGCCATGTCACTTTCAAACTTTGGAATAAGCGAAATGAATTCAGTCTTTGTGATGCCCACGAGCTTCACCTCGACGGCGACAGTCATTTGGGCTCCAGGAGAAGTAGGCGAGAAGGTAGGAGAAGACGTGGGAGACGGAGTTGGTGAAGTAGTTGGAGATTGAGAGGGAGAGGGAGTTGGTGAAGTAGTTGGGGATTGAGAGGGAGAGGGAGTTGGTGATTGCGTCGGGCTATTGGTGGGTTCCCTGCAGGATCCCTCGAAGCACCATTCCAAAGCGCAGTCATCATTGACATTGCATGCCTCCCCAACAGAACATCCGTGGCAACTACCACCACAGTCCACGGCAGTCTCTCCAGCATTCAAGGCTCCATCAGTACAATGATCCGGGGTAGGACTCATCGTCGGAGAGGCCGTAGGAGACGGCGTTGGACTTGTGGTCGGTTCAAAAGTTCTCTCAGAGTCGATGTCTTCAATCTTAACGTAGCAAATACTGGTACCTCCCAAAGTCGCTCCGACCGGGCTCTCCAGGAGGATGGCCAGTTGATCTTGTACTACACCATCCCAGTTTCCATCAGCCAGGATTTGAACCTGCAATGTTTTCTCTACCTCCTCTGCGGCAAAAGCCAAGGTCCCGTTGTTCGCTATGTAATCTCCACTTCTTTGCACGTTGTTGGGTGCAGCGCCGGCATTGTCGACCTTGAACCTCTCCGCAGTAGCGTCGTTGGTTCTGAAGTTGACTGAGACCTCTGTCGTGTTGTCACCCAACCTGACCACCTTCACCGTGGCAGTTTCGCTCTCAGTGATGGGTCCGTATACCTTGACCTCGAACTCCAAAGTCGGGGCAACGGGGATACTGCAAGAACTTTTCTGGTTGACAACGGTTGTGCAAACGTAACCGCTCTCTATCTCGCACGATCCACTGCAACCGTCTCCGTCAGCAGTATTTCCATCGTCACAGGCCTCAACTGTTCCCCTTACCGCGTCTCCACACACGTAAGTAGGCTGGACTATGATAATGACATTCGCAGCCTGCTCAGCCGCGACGGCCTCGGCAGCTGCAGCTGCCGCCGCTGCAGCAGCTGTAGCCTCCTTGGCGGCAAGCTCAATTTGGTTGAAGGGCATGACAGAAGCCGGAGCCACGCCAGCAGTCGTCTCAGCGACACTAACAGACGCACCGATCAGGTTTGTAACGTCAGCTGTCATGATCTGGAAGTCTCCGTAGAGCGAAACTTTGAGCAAGTCGGTTCCTTGCAAAGCAAAGAATCTGATTTTCCACACCTTCTCTCCTGCTGATTCCGACACAAGGAATGTCTCCATAGTATTGGCAGGGAAAGTCAGGTCATCATCTTCGTCTGTAAAAGTAGAAGCGATGCTTGTAAGTGCGGAGGAAATAACATCTGTGGCATCGTCCTTCGAAATTGCGGAACTCGTTCCCGATCCCTTGGCGTAGGTTTCTAATCCGGTGGTGTCCATGCTGAGTGTGAAGGATCCGCTCACTGCAGACAGATCTCCACCGTCTGCTGTCAACGTGACAGTCTGCTCCTCTAACGTGTAGCCCGTGGGCAAAGCACCTCCACAAACGCTCTGGACGGCGACGGTGCCGGAGTCCAAGTTGGTGATCACGGAAGTGCCGACAGTCATGAAGGGCATATCGCCCAAGTTCCTTGGGGTGGACTGATCAGACGCCACGAACTCAATACCGAAACTTACTGTGTGGGCGACGGAAGGCCCGGAGCTAGAAATGGAGCAGTTGGCTGAGCTGTATTCTGTGTAGTTGTCTCCGTAAAGCGCATGCACATTGATTTCCCCTATTGTGCTCAGCTGCGCTAGAGCGTCAGATATATCTTCTGCACTAGCACAGACGGGGATCTGACTTGTAGTTTCTCCGTTGAAAGTGAGCGTATACAAGCCACCCATCGGGCCGCTTGCATCCCGAATGAACGTTACAGAGTGCTTCTCAAGCCCGTTCGCACAATCAGGGAACGTGGTAACCTCTACCAAGCAGCTTGTGCCGTCGCCATGGGGAATTCCACATTTATCCGAGCATGTGCTGTTGTCTCCAACTGGAACTCCGCATGCGTCGTCGCAGGTTGTACCATTGCCCCCCGGAATCCCGCAAACGTCCTCAGGAAGAGTCACAGCCATGGATGTGACTTCGTATCCAAGGTCAAGGCTGCCTGAGCTGGCCGAGGAAGATAAAGTATCAGCGACGTTGATAAGTTCAGCAAATGACACTGCAGAGCTTGTGACCGAAGTTGCGTTCGAGCTGCTTCCGCTTTCGCTTCCACTTTCAGAGTACCCACCACTATCACTATCACCACTTTCACTGCCGCTGCTGCTCTCAGCCGCCTCAGCGGCCTCCGCTAGAGACACGCTTACCCCAGTGTCTGAGTTGTTGAACGTTTTCTGCCACGTCGTCTCGTTCATTCCGCAAGTTTCACTGGCGTCAACCCTTATGGTCACGGGAGGGACATCAGTGGTGTTGTAGCTATACGACCCGACCGTGTACCACCCATCATTGCACTGGCACTTGCCCTCCACGCACTGCCCGTTTTCACCACATTGAACTGTAGCGCATGGATCATTCTCCGAAATAACGAAACTCAAATCAAGACCTTCGTCGGACGTGAGGAATCTCCTGTCATTGGCGTAGAAGTCAACAGCCTCATCATCGTGGGGCAAGCCTGCAGTTTTGAGCAGCCACCTCCTCCTCCTCCTTGAGTTGCCGGGGACAATATTAGTGACCTTAATCCTCTCGGGATTAATCTGCAAGACGGCAGCCATGTTTGAAACAAATGGATCCTCCTTGACGACCTTATTGGGGTTGTAGTTTGCAGCGTAGTCGGGAGGAACGAGGCTCTGGAACTCTTCACTAATAATCACAGGGTCTAAATTGTTGTCCGCAAAAAATGTTGCGAAATCAACGTTGACTCCCATGTCAACAGCGACGATGTCAAGAATCTTGAGACTCGTCAACTTATCACCTTTGACCACGAAACTGAACACCCTCGTGAGAGGGTGCAAATACGAGTGGCCGTATGGGGCATCTAATCGGATCTCGCTTGCTTTGAAAGCAGCGGCCTGGAGTCTCCCGCCGTAGTAGCAGTTTATGGAAGCCGCTTTCATGAACCTGAAAGAGATAATGATCGCAGGCTCCTCCTCGAACATTTCCATTGCCAGCTCTTGGTTCTTGATCTGGTAGTGGTGGTACCCATCCTTGAAGACACCAATGTCACCGGTGAACTCCAAACGATAGCTGCCTCGGTTCGGAACGACAAAATTGTTGGGCTGGGGCCAAGGCTTCTCGATCGCCTTCTGGAAAGAATGCTGGAAAATCCAATCAGGCTCAGTGTACACCTGCAGGTTGGTCCTCTCGACTCCATCAAACGTTGTCACACCTGATCCGTGTATAGTTTGTGTGGCTAGACCAACAGGCCCGTAGAGGACCTCGCTTCCACTGATGACCCTTTCAGGTATCTTCATGAGGAGCGTCACGTAACTTATGTTCCTGCAGAGGACAACATTGTTATCAGCATCTCCCGCGGTGCTAAAGATCGGATCACAGTGTCCATCCAACTGACTGTACATTGGCTGGTAAGAGGCATCGTTCCTCGGTACGCCCTGCCTTCCCTCATCGCGAGCGACTGCTAGGAGCTCGGGGTATTCCCTGATCCACCACAGACAACTTCCGGCAACGTCAGGATTAGTGTCCTTGTCGGGATGGTTCTCCCAATCTATGCAGTCTTTCGCCATGTTGGTCGGCCACTTGTTTCTTGAGTCCGAAGTCAAAACGTAAGGCTTCCCATTGTTTTTGTCGGGAGCGACGTTTCCAACGATGCTTCCGTCCACATCGTAGACTTGGCACCTCGCATACGAGTCAGAAAGTCCCTCAGCGGTGCCAGAGAAACCATGCGATAATCTCAGCCTACCGGCGTCTGGAGTGTCATCTGCGAACTTAACATTCTCGACGACGAGCGGGGGGCATGTCCAGCTGCCGAAGAGGACATTGAGCCCCTTGGCGTTGTGTTTTCCAGCCCCAAGCCCTGCAATTTCGTTTCCAATGGCAGCGTTCTTGTGACCGCACTCGTTATAGCCGTCAAAGCCCTCGAAAGTGGCGCCATCAAGCTTGAAGTGACCTTCACCAACGTTCCCCTTTATCATTGCATTTCCTAATGTAGTCCTTGGAGTGTACTGATATCCAGTGTAGTGGTGATCTGTCCAACCAGAGAAGCCACATACGAGACCTCCGACCAGAGCCGGGAAAGTTCCTCTACTCGCCCCCCACTTTGGGGTCGAACAAACGTCGAATCCACTCTCCTCCCAGTGTTTACTCTTCCCAATAATGTGGACGTTCTTCCCCACTGTCCAAACGTTGTCATAGGTCTCATCCATTGTAGCGTGCTTCGTCTCGGTCGTTCCAGCATCATTGAAATTGCCAGGCCAGGCAGCATTTGCCCAGTAGTAGCTCAACACACCGATGCCGTTCTCCGCAACCACAATGTTCTCAGGGTTGTTGATAGTCGTGGAGAAGCCGATGGAGTTCTTGTAGGCATGAATTTGCCCAACATTGATGCAGCCTTGACCACCATCAAGGTAGAACCCGATAATCGCACCAATCTGGAAGTTCCTCTCGTAAACATCCCTCTTCTCGGTAGCGCAGGCTCTCTGCCACTTCAAAGCAACGTGACCATTTATCCACAGGTTGTCTCGCAACACAATAGCCCCTGGAAGGTGGGGGCCACCACTTATTACGGTCGTGAAGTCACTCGTGCACTGCTTCCTGCAGTAATTTCCTCCAATGAAAAAATTTCTCTCTACAACGTGGTCGCCCACACGGGGGGAGAAGTCCTGTCCAATTCCGATCAGTATGTTATCAGTGAAAGTCACTGCACAGCTATCCATGTTTGTGCTGTGTCCTCCGGTGGCAACTTGCCAGTTGTCATGCATGATTCCGCCTCCACCAGAGTGGGGGACCCTATCAACGATACCAACCATCTCCACAGTGCCTTGTCTCATGAAATTGATGTGAGTAAAAGCCCTGAAAGTTCTAGGCTTGAGCATACCAAACTGCTTCCCGAAGTTGCTCAACTCTACGTATTTCATGTTGATCCTGCCCATGGGAAACTTCCACTGTCCGTACTTCTCAAAGCCAGCCATTGTCTTGTCCCAGCCGAGTTTGGGCTCGGCGTACGGCTGCCACGCGTAAATGGTGGCACCGTACTCCGTCTGGTAGGGGCTGATGCCAGAAATTTGATCCCAGAGGCTGTGAGTTCCGCCTTCGAACCTGACGTTCCTCGTCATCATGACAACCCTTGACCTCATATCCAGGGTCACGCCGAAGCTCTGCTCTGTGACCCTTCCGATGTGATCCTTCTCAAGGTTCTTATTTAGAGTTATTGTAGTGCAGTCGAGCGAAATCGCAGTAATGAAGAAGTCGCTCTCAGGGTGACCGGAGTGGTCCGAGGGAGTGAGAAGAATCTCGTCTCCCACCTTCCAGTCGCACGTCTGCTTCAGCTGAACTGTGGTCGTATTATCGGCGTTGACTGTAGTTTCGTTGTAAGTCCTCAAGGGCAGAGTGGTCTCATCAAGCACAATCTGATTAGTTCCCGCCATTGCGTCAGCACCCATAATGGCACTTACGACTCTGTTCCTACCGTTAACGTAGAGTTCACCATTGACATCGATTCGCTTACCGCACCCCAAGAAGTAGCCTCTCAATTCCTCGAACTCCTTCTCAGAGCTGAAATGAGGTTTTTTGTCGCAGTCCTTTCCGTGAACGTAAGCATCACCGTGGATGGAAACGGTGACCTTTGCACCTTCGTATGACTGGGTTACGTTACCGATAAAAAAATTTCCTCCCTTGAGGTCCATATGGAAGACGTTGAGAGTAATCTCGATGGTGTTGAAGGGCAAAATTGTGAGGGTTCCACGGACCTCAAGGGAGTTGAGGATGGGCGTCGTCTCATCAAGATAGACCGTCCAAGCGGGCATGATAAGAACATCAGCCATTTCGTGGGGGACGTCGACTGATGGGTCACCGGTGATGTTCCAACCTGGATCGTAGCTCCACATGAAGGAGTTGGGAGGGTCACCGTCACCGATCAGATTAGGCCCAGGGCAACCCTCTTCGGCGCAGTCGTCAGCATCCATGAGGAGAGACGTATTTCCAGAGTAGGCAAAAGTGATGGCAGAAACGTTAGTCGGGTCGAGGGAATTATAGTTGGACCTGGATTCGTGAAAATCAAGGATGTTGTTAACCCAATCGTACCCATCGTCCATGTCGTAAAAATACATGCCATGAGTAACATTAATGACTTGGGGCTCAAAGAAACCCGTCCACCACTTCGTCAAGTCGTCCAGCATGAGCTGCCTGTCGCACTCGGCTCCACTGTAGTCGTAGTCAGCTTCAACTTCTTCTTGCCTCTCAAAGGTCTTGTTGTCGCAGGGGAACATGTAAATGCCCACTTGAGTGTCTAGACTCTTATCGTAGTAGACGTTGTGCTTGGAGCTAGTCGGGAACGTCGCAGAGTAGGAGCTGCTACTCCTGCATCTGCTATCTTTATTAACTGTCAGCTGGACGCACATACCGCTGCCCTTATTCTTGATAAACCCGTCGCCGGTGAAGGACCACTTTTGCGCTGGGGAATTGTCGCATTCTTCCAAGACAACTCCAGCACCGGTCTTGTTGCTTATGACCTCGGGAGTAAAAGATGTGTTCCTCTCCTGAGTAAGGCAGAGCCAAGGCTGGTTCACCGGTGTGATGGTTCCGTTGCTGTACAACTCCGGCTCTAGACTCTCTCCGCCAAAGAAACCATCGTCCCTCTCAGTCGTCTCCTTGTTGATGGCAAGGTAATCATAATCAAACCTCCATCTATCCAAGCAGTCTGCCCCCCATGCGCCACAGCTCTTCGTTGTCTCGTCTATCTCAGCACCAGATCTAGACCATGACCTTCCACTGTTACACTCGCTCATTCTCACCGTCCCCTTCTTCGCGGTGTCGAAACTGTACTCAAGGGTATCGACGACAAGGCAATTGCGTTTGTAAGTCGAAGGATTTAGCTTTCCCGCGCAAGCAGCCGCCGTGCCGCAGTCACTCAGCGTGTTTGAATCGTAACTGCCCATAAATGTAGGTGCACCGTTCCAAGGGCTGATGAGCCCGCCCTCTGTCGTCCTTCCTCTGGCCTTGGCGAGGTAGTTCTTGTCACCAACCTTCGGCCTTGCCATGAGTTCCGGGGCAAAGTCGGGTTGATTTCCAGTGTAGTCGCAACCACCCATCCAGTCCATTCCTGCAGCGCAAGGCTCGCACTCAGGTTTTGACTCGTCTGTGTAGTCTTCGATGCTCGAACACCTTTCTGGATCATACTCGGAGGAGATAGCATAAGATGGGAGAACAGGAGGAGGGGCCCAGCCCTTGTTAGCTGCGTTCTCTCCATCGAAATTGTACTTGGTTGTCTTCACCCAGGACCTGAAAAGAGGGTTCTCATATGGGGGGTTCATGCCAAGTGACATGAGAATGGTCTCGTCCGGCTTTTGGTTCATGCCACTGATCGCTGGGATACCTCCCGTAACCACCTTCCAGTAGGCATCCCTAAACTCAAAGTAGTAGTGACGATCTGCGGAAAGTAGGAGGCTATAACCTTCATTGGGGGCCTGCTCGAAACAACTGTGGGGACCCTTAGGGATGACAGTCGTGGGCAAAGCGTCGTAACCTGACTTACCCATCTCCTTGTCCGTAATGTCTCTGACCACCAGGAAAGGGTGAACAAAGAACTTTTTATAGTTGTACCATGTGGAATAGAATTGAGGCCAGAAGCTGATCCTCCTCACCGGCTTGGAGCAGATGTAATACCAGATTTGTTCCCCACGCATGAGGTTCGTCATTGTGAAAGGGGAACAGTCAGGATTTGATGCAAAGTGGGGGGCAGATGGGACGATGCGAGAGTTGGGAATGTTCGTTCCTCCAAGTGTGCCGTCAATGTCAATCAAAATGCCGGCCTGGTTGTGACGCCAAGTTGCGACCCTATCAACATTTTTGTACTCGATGCGCTCGAATGACTGCTCATACCCGCCCCTGTTCTCAATGCACCACGAGCACCCCCAGACAGCGGCCTCATAGTTCATGAATGTTACGTCCGAGTACGTGATCTCCGATCCAATTCCAGAAAGGTGCAGCCCGTGGACGCAGCCCGTGATGGAACCGGCCTTCTCCAGGTGTGGATCCATTTCGCACTGCGCGTACCTCCCACCTCCAGTGATTGCATCACTTAATTCTGGCAACCAAACCTTCTCTTCGCTCTTGCTCCTTCCAACTAAGAGTAGGTTGCGGAAGGAGGAGTGGGCAAATTTTGTGCCCTTTCCATTGATATAGGCGAACTCAATACCTGCAATTCCATGATCTAGGAGGCGCATCCCGTCAAAATCGACGTTGACAAGAAATTCTCCCCAGATGCCCAACTGCTTCGTCTTGAAAGCTGTGAAGTCTTCAAAAGTGGAAACCAAAGGGATATGCTCGGTGAGGGAGCCTGAACCGTCAGGACAGATCCCACAGCCGCTTCCGCATTCGATGGGGAAGAAGTCACTGACCTTGAGGCCGTGCCTTCCAGTTGAGTGGGCGACATTCCCCCTGAACTCCAGCATAGGAGTATACGCGGGGCACATCTTTACATGGGCTTCCTTAATATGCTGCCCTCCTTGACCATCGGGGTGGTGAAGAGACCTGAACCAGAAGCCATAGTGGGAAGATCCGGCGGCAATGTTATCAACAATCCTGTTGTTGGGGTTCACGATCCAATAGGCAGCCGGGGACTGGTCCACAAGCAAGAGACTCCAAGCAGGTCTCACGAGACCAACAAGGTTACCAACGATTTCGTTCCTGACCTCGGTTCCGTCCTCTAGGAAGATTGCATGACCTCTTGTGTCATGGACAACATTTCCGTGAACCCTTAAGTCGTTCACACCGTGTATAGCAATCGCACGATTAAAGAGGTGGTGAACCGTGCAGTTCTTGACATAGGACCACGTGACGGACCCAACCATGTGGAAGTGGATAGGGTACTTACCCAGTTTGAGTCCCTGTCCCGCCCTCCTGACCTCAACGTTGCTAAATCTACCAATGATGCGGTTACTCTCAGTTAGGATCTTATTATCGGTATCGCCGATGCTGTTCGTGAGCACAATTTGCCCCCCGAACTGGTCCTTATTGGAGGAGTCAGAGCCCTGAACAACGACATTTCTTGTGAGGCAGGCAACGGGGGCTGCATACTCAGCAACATGGATGGTTCCGTCGTCAGAAGTCCATCCTCCACCCCAGTGGTCATAGTAGAGCCCTCGCGATAGGCTGATGGTGAGGCCATCATCAGAAACAGACACAACAGTCAGCTCCTCAGTCTCCCTCATTTCCCAATTCGTGCTCCCAACGGTGATCTCATCCCCAGCAACCCAATCGACGGGCGCATTGACATGGATCGTACTGTTACCGTAGTATGCAGGCTCAGCAAGCTTCACAAAGTTCTTCTTGGGCACTCCATGAAGGTCCAAGACCGAGTTTCTAACGGCAATCACCTTGGCTCCATAAATAGGCAGTTCAAGCGTCTGTCGATCTCCAAGCAGCGTGATTGTCGCCTTGTTTCCAGTCTCGATACCGAAAGGCTTATCCTCTGTTCCCACCCTCAGGTATCCAGGGGAACCCTTGAAGTTGAGAGAAGGTACAGGGTCGTGCTTATTGAGGAAGAGGTAGGTGCAGTTAAGACCAACATCACCATTGGCCTCAGTGTCAGCAAAATCAAGCATTCCACCGTACACGAGCACGAGATGGAGCGGGGGAGGGGTTATGTCAAGCACAACGTACTGTCCCATGGTGATTACCACCGAGTCGCCGGCGGCTGGAGGATCCTCGCCACCCCACGTGGTCTTGCTACTCCAAAGATCGACGTAGCTCCAGTAGATGTTAGCAGAATCCTCATTGATCGCGTATCCATACCCAGGCCAATACAAGTCGACAGGCTGGTTCCAGGCATCACCCGCGAAGTTCCACCTGTTGGTCAAGCACGTCAGCGTAAAGGACTTAATTCCGAGGTTACTGCAGTCGACATCATCCCATTCGCACAGGTGCTGATCCCTGTAAGTGCCTATGTCCGAATAATTAGTTGCACAGCGGATGCCGGAGAGGTAAACCTCAATTTCAGCGGGGAATGCGCCCCCAAAGGCTCCGGTTCCATTAATTTGAACTGTTGTACCTCCAGCTGTCGTCGCGTTGAGCCTGCTAATGCCCGTCAATCTCATCGTACTGGCGGGATCCCACTTGTACTCAGCTGCATCAAAGTCGAGGTCCACACCAATGTCGAAGAAGTCGGTGGGATTGAAGATAACTTCGAGAGTCTCCTTAGGGTCCGTTGAAGCCATCTCCAGGTTCCTCACTCGGCTCCAGTTCGGTCCCACGTAGTTCGTATTGCACTGGCCGACAAGAATGTAAGTCCTTGAGACTTTGTTATCGTCAGGATCGTTCTGGATTTGATCCCAAAGCGTCGAACCTCCACACTTTCGCAAGTGATTACCAAGCACCCCATTGTATTCATCACTGGTCCAAACGTGACCGTAAAAGGTCGATGTGAAGATGAGAATCTCATCCTGAGTGAAATCCTTGATGAACTCCTCAAATTCATCAACATCGTGATCATGAAGGTCGCAGGTCGACCAGGAACCGGCGGTGGACTTGGCAACGGGATCGTAGCGGTAGGCTCTGAATGTTCGGCAGCCATCGTTAGTGCTCGCAAGTCTGTGCTCCACGTGAGTGGTAGGGTGCACCCATGAGATGGAGGTCATCCATTCCTGCTCACTGTGAACTAATGGGAGGTAGTCGCCGAAGTTGTCTGTGTGACGATCATATTCTTGGCCCTGCTTTCCTTGCGCAACCACTCGGACGCTGGCTCCTTGCTCGTACCGAGTGTGAACACTGACAGTGGCATTGGCGGTAAGGTTGTAACTGGGCGAAGCGGGGGACTTACAAAAGAGGCGCGACTGAGAAACATGTGTTGGATGAATGTCCCCACCTGTTACCTCGCACGGGTAAAATATGACATCCCCAGTGATGGGGTCCGTGTGTTTGAACGAAATAGTATTGAAAAGTGGCTCCTTGTTGAAACCGTAACCGGTCACAGTAATCGCCTGTCCGCCACCAAGACTACCAATTTTGGGGCTCACGTCAAGGAGCGCCAAATTATACTTGAAAATCTGGGCGCTCGCAGGGCCTGCATAGCCGACGCCAGACACATCGACATGTACGTTGTAAACTCCTGCGGTATTCTCAGGGGTGGTTACAATAATCTGCGTGTCAGTGGAAGAAACAACAGTGCAGTCATTGAATCCAACCGTCACAGTCAGGAGCGAGGTGTCCGACCCGAAATTTTGCCCCGAAATCGTCACGGTGTCCCCAGGAAGGCCATTATCGGGGCTGAGGGAGCTGATGTACGGCGAGGCTGAAAGGAAGGAGTAGCCAGTAATGTTGGCGTGGAGGTACTGTTCCTTGTGCAGGTTATTATCAGCAGGCAGCGGTGTCGCACGGTAGCCGTCAACCAACTTGGCAGATGTTGGGTTAATCTTCAGCTCCCTCGCTCTGTACCTCTTGGGTTCACCCGCGTTCTTTGCAATAGGGGCCTTAAACACCCACATAAAGTACCTGTAAACGCCAGGTGATGGGATCTGCCTAACCTTGTCGCGCTCATATTCAGAACAATGCCAGTAGTTGTAGCCGTCAGTGGAATGCAATTCTTTATGGGAGTCGATCGTAGTCCAAGTCTGCATGTCCATGGAAGCACGGAGTTCCCATTCGGCCGCGCAGTAGTTGCTGTCAACGTTCATAGAGTAATGAGAAGCATAGATGGCGTCTGGTGACTGCCAAATGATGTAGGGGTAGGTGGTAGAGTCACTGCTACTGGACTCCCAATAGGTGCCTTCGTCCCCGTCAAATGCCCTTGAGGCAATTCCTGATGAAGAAAGGTAAGAGCCAAGCTCCATGTTGACCAGAGGAAGGGTAGAATCCTTGATAGTGACAGTCGGGTTCTCAAGGATGCCGGCTTGGAAGCCATCAACAGAATGAGCGCCGCGGAGGCTCGTCTTAGCCTTGATCTCATAAAAATTCGAAGAAATTATCTCAAAGGAGAAATCAGTGTTGTCAGCGTATCCTCTCATGAGATGGGTAGTATTGCGAGGGGTGCAAGCAAGCTTCCTCTGTCCCTGGGCGCTCTGTGGATCTAGGTAGAGCTCCGCCGGAGTTTCGGCAGCTGAAGCCGATTTGATAAAAGTTGGATCTGTGGCGAGGAAGTTGACAGCCTTGGCATCAGCAGGACTCAAAGTGAGAAGGGAGGAGAGGTGTCCAAGAAAGTCAACGAAACGTCCCTCTTCCTCGTCATTTCCTTTAATTTCAGAGAGTCTCCTCCTGAGCGTTGGCACGTAAGACCACGAATAAATGTCTTCATCAAGTCTGCGGGCACCCCCACTATAGCTGTAGCTATAGCTGTAACTGTAGCTCATCGAGTAACTATAGCTATAGGAGGAAGAGGCGGTTGGCGCCGCAGTGGGTGCGGCGGTCGGAGAGAGAGTTGATAACAATTCGAAGTACTCTTTGTAATCGCCATCTATCTCACTCGATCCCTGCACAGATTGGGGGGACGTCGTCTCGTTCAAGTCAACGTAAGATTCGGAGGCGTAAGCTCCCACCCAGTCCCCAGCGCTGTCAAATATGGTGTTGTAGCAGTTGGCAATTTCGTACATTCCGGTCTTGAAGTAATCAGGGTAACCGCCACCCCATTCAATGGAGTAACTCACGTCGTAAGCTTGGAAGTCACAGTTGTACGCAGCAACGTAAGAGAGCACAATGTAATCTCCCTTCCTTGCGTTAGCGATGATCGCAGAATCTACTGGTGTAAATGTGAAAGAGTCTCTTTCCATGTTACTGGGCACTACTGAGATTGATTCGCGGGGTAAAACCATGCTGCCATTCCTGTAAATGCCCATGAACATCTCGCCATCTCGCTTGAGAGTCGGATCTTCATCTGATACTGTCTCAGTTCCATACGTCCTGTCCCTCCAGTAGGCGGTGAAGAAGAAAGAAGATACATATGTTCCCTCCACCTCTATCACCGAGTAAGTGACAGGATCATCTTCGCAGTGATTCAATTTGTAGATGTCTGGGAGGTCGACAGAAGCTGGGGGCAGGGCTTGGTTGTAGGTGGTGTACCAAGCAGAGGTGGCGTTGACTTGAGGGACCGAGCCCGAGATCTCCCACAGAGTTGAGTTGAACCCTGATGCATTGAACCAAGGTTCATTAAAAGCTGCACCAAGGAGGCACTGGTCCCAGTTTTCCATCTTGGCGGGGGAGCCGGAGCACGTAGAAGACGAGTACATGGACACAATGGGAGAACCAAAGGAACATGTTGCCATCATGTAAGTGGACATCGGTGCGCCGTCCTCAACAGGCTCGCAGGAGTCGAATGGAAGCATCCCCAGGAAGCTGTTGGAGAATTTCTGGGTGAAGGTGGCATGTTCTTCGTCGCAGAGGTGATTCTTGTCATTAGGGTCGGCAAACTCTGTGAAACGACTGTTCCCGGCAGAGTCGCAAGTCACACGGAAGTACGTATCGTTGTGATACGTCGTTGTGTAGTTCTTGTAGCAGAAAGTCACAATCTCCTCTTCGAGGGGCTTGAGGTTTTGGAGGTGATCGAATAGGTGGATGTTCACGTCAATGTCGTCAGAAGCGCCACACTCCTCCGTTCCGTCGAACCCGTACCCCGAAATAGTGATGACCTGCCCCCCATAAACGCTCCCGGAGGAGGGGAAAATGGCCTGGACAGCAGCCTCGTAGAAGAAGAAGACAGGATTGGGGGAATAGTCTTTCACGACACTGAATCCGTCCGGAGTCACCACAGTGACAGGGTAAGCTCCGCCGGCGTGCTTCGGGGTGTCGCACACATAACTTTCGACTATCGTTCCATTGACACCGGCAGACTCGGATCTAACAATGTTGTCACATGTTTCGTGGCCTACATTTATGACAACATTCGCGGTATCGGCGTGAAAATTGGTTCCAGTGATAGTGAGCTTTTCACCACCCTCGGGTTTCTTGTAAAATCCAGACGCTGGGGTGACAACAGGATCGAGGACAGGCGTTTTAGAAAAGGTGTAGTTGAAGAGGCAGTCCTGATCGTTGGTGATTCCACACTCCTGAGAAGAAGAAAACCCATTAGAAACCACGTTAACAGTCCCATTGTGCGCGTACTGCAGGTACGGCAGTGTATAGTCGATTGCAGTTGTTTGGCATGTGATGGTTGTGCTGCTAACGACAACAGCATTCTCACAAGGGATCCCGGCCACGTCAACTCTATCCAACCCCTTTTTGCTGAAGCCCTTTCCGGTGATGACAAGCTGAGTCCCTCCGTTCACCGAACCCTCGGTCCTTGAGAGAGATTCAACAGCATGGTAAACGAAAATGGTTTTTGAGTGGGATTTGATAGCATAGCCATAATTCCCAACCTTGACGGTCACCGATTGATACTTCCCGACTGGGGCGTCCAGAGGAATTGTGCAGTTTAGACTTCCCATATGCTTCACCTTGAGGGGAGCCTCCGGGTGGTTAGAGCCCAAGTCATGCTCGATAGCTCCAAGCTTCTTCCAAGTGGGAAGGTTGAAGAGCTCCACATTCGAGCAGCGGACAGCCTCGTCAGTAGTATCACCAAGATAAACCGTGACGTCAGACGGATGGACTCCGCCTCTGTAGTCGTTCTCAGTACCATAGCTGTAGCTGTAGCTGTAGCTGTAGCTGTAATCATCATCAATTTCATCCCCGAACCAATTAAAGTCCCTCGTTGTGCCATTTTGATTGTGTAGTTGCCACCCCATCAGATCAAGTTGGAGGGTGTGTCCTCCCGTAATGTTGCTGGGCACAGGGTCATCTGAGACCACGGGGGTGCCATCGAAAGTGTACGAAAAGGTACAGTTTTCGCCCGAGGGGAGAGCACACTTAGCGTTGAAGGGGTACTGGTAATTCCAGATGATCTCCATATCCATAAACTGCGTCTTGTTGGCGTGCTTCCACTTTCCGACTGACGGCTCACCTAAACCATCCTCCTCGCGGTAATGCTCAGAGCCTTCGGGTCCCATCAAAGGCATCTCGCAGGTCACAGATTCGTCAAAGACTTCGAGCACCTTGCATTTGTAACCACGATTCCAGCCGTTGGTCCAAGATTCAGGGGTACGGGAGGTTCCTCTCTCCTTCAGAACTCCCTTGTGAATGAAGTCATCGTAGCCGAAGTAGACGTTGTATTCGGTGGAAGTGACTTTCCCCATGACATTTTGGTAGGGAATGAAGCCATCGCCTGTCAAAGTTACTATGGTTCCGCCCCCTATTGAACCTGACAAGGGGGAAATGTCAGTGATATCCAAAGCAAACTCATACTGCTCGGTGGTTGACGACCAGCCCTTGCCGTAAGACTTGATACGGACGTCCTTAACCTGGCCAGGCTTGTCATAGAAGACCGTGCAGTTTAGGAAGGTGTCGTTCGCGAAGTGCTTCCTGCAAGGGCGATCTCCAACAAATGCCTCAATCACCACGCGCTGATCAAAGAAGCCCCACATGTTCTTGTAGTAGTTGTCATCGGTAGGAAGGAATTCGGGCTCGAACCCGGATCCTCTGATATCAAGCACCTGACCAGCCATTCCCTTGGTAACGGAGATGTAGTCAACTGCAGGCGTCTGGGTCTCAGTGAGAGTCAGAGCATTAGCAAGAGATTCAGTTGCACCCGACGAGAAGTCATACCAGTCCCCGAATCTGGAAAACATGTAATTACCGGCCTCATCATAGAGAGGGCAGCGGGCGAGTTTTTGACACTCATAAGACCTCATGGCGATGAGAAATTCTTCGGCCATAAGAACAGGGTCCATCTGGGCTGCAGGCACCACGTCGACAGTGACTGTCCAGTTGGTAATATCGAAAGTGTTAAGATAGGTAGATGGCTCGGAAGCTTGGGGTAGGTCCCCATCGAACGACGAATTAAACTTGTTGAGACTAAGCTCACACTCAATGACAGACGCGTTCGACATGTCGATCCAGTTTGAGTACCCTCTCTTCCTGATGTCTTGGTCGTAGTGGGAAACCTGGGAGAATCCAAATTCAGGGCCGCACTCCAAGCCAGGGTCGTTGGACGTAAGCTGACACTCGTAATTCTTTAAGACAATGGGCGAGCACGTAATGTTCTTATCGAGGTCCGTGTTGGAGAAAGTAACCCTATTCTGGAGACCGAAGGAGGAGAACCCAGATCCCGTAATCGTCACGGTGGCACCTCCGTGGATGGAGACCTTTCTCGGAAATACAGAGGCAATTGAAAGGACCAAATTGATAAATTTTGGCGCGGCAGAGGCGTAAAGGGCTTTACCCTCACGGGCCTGGTAAAGATCGAGTTGGAAAGAGCCCGAGGTAGCCATTAGGCCGAAACGGCAAATCACATGAGTTTCGTTCGAGAAGTTTGGGGTACAAGCGGATGGGCCAGCCATGATGGAGATTGTGCTGCTAATGGGAGAGAAACCTGTTCCTGTAATGGTCATCTCAGATCCCGCAGAGGTCGTGGTGGGGAAAATATTAGTGATGAGGGGAGTCGAGGACCACTTGTAGCCGAACGAGCACGCCGAGGAAGAGGTAAGTGATGTCGTAGGGGTGGGCTCACTGGTTCCATTGTTTCCAGAGATACTGGGGTAGCAAGCGTGACTTAGACCGTTGGTCTTGACATCAATGGAAGCGATGGGGCGTTCAATATCGACATAATCGAAGTGGGATTGTGTTGCATAGTGATCCAGATCCTCAGGCGTCTCGGAGGACGTCCAAGTGTCGTTGGGAAATGATATCTCACGGAAAAATTCCCCCGAGATTCCGTGACCGTAAGCATCAAGGCTGTAGGAAGTGGAAAATGTGGTAGTTTCATTGGTAATGGTGAGCGAAAGCAGTTTCATCGAGTAACCCTCGTCGCTTGCGTGGGTCAACTGAAAGTAGTAAGGTTTGTTTGCCTTTAGCACCATGGTGGACGAAGTGACAGCCTCCGGGTTGGAGTAGCCTGCATCAGGGTCGTCCTTCCGGTACCCCGTGTTGGGGTACTGATGAAGACGGCGGTTCGCAGGGGCGGACGAGGAGGACTCTGCCATTGCAGAAAGAATGACTTGACCAGTTGCAGGAGAACCATCAAGGCCCAGGATGAGCTGCGATGAGCGAGCGCGGAAAGGTTTGTTAGTTATAGTGATGGGGCGGTATGCTGCTGTCGCTTCGCTTCGCTCCAGCCTTCGCTCATCGCTCAGCCTCACCTCTACCTGGCCGTGGAAGACGCCCTCAAAGGTGTAATTAGCGGTTTGGGGGGGGACGAAGAAGCCACGATGGACGCTTCCACCGATCCTAAACACGGGGGTTTTGGGAAGGTCAGAGAAGGTCGAGACGGTCCTTCCTTGGCACTCAGTGAGGGACTCATTCACTCCTAGTGGAGGGCAAACATCGGCGTAGCCGTCGGTTCGCACAGCGAATTGGTGAAGGTGCTTTATGTCGGCAGATTTGACTTGGTTGGATTCAGAGAAGCAGTAATCCGGGCAAGCAGAGATGGTCCTCGTTTCGTAGTCAGTATTGGTGGAGTAGTTGGGGTCGAAGCGGGGGATCCTTGTATTAGTAGTGGTATTGTAGTACACCTGTACAGTCTTAGCATCTCCTTCCGCGTCATAGCAAGCATCACACTTGAGGCAAGGAGGGGTCACATCATCAGCTTTCATGAAGAGCTGTATCTTGGACACGAGATCCTGCGAAGGGCGAGGCAAGGAGCGAAGTGACGAGCAAGGGGGTTGCGAGCGAAGCGAGGGAGATAGATATTAGCTATAGCACTAGCTGTCGCTTCGCTCCAGCCATCCGTCCTTCGCTACTCGTCCAACCTCACCTCGCCTGAACCAAGGTTCGGACCGAAAGAACGCTTTTCGTCATTCCAATTGGGCGAGAAATCGTTATAGACTCCAACAGTGAAGAACTCCTGGTCCCAGTAGTCCAATCCAATGCCGGAAAGGATAGAGCGCGTGTGATCCCAATCATCCCCCTTTCCGTCGGAAACGTGGATCCAATCGTTCTGGCGCTTCAATCCCTTGAACCCTTCGTTGTTAAAGTAATCATACTGCTCTGATTTTGGGATGTTCTCGATCGCAACAAAGTCATTGTTGTTCTCGTCGCAGGATGTGGTAAAAGGATTGCAAGATTGCATCCATTCAACGCAGTCGAAGACGGAGTCAGGCCAGCAAACCTGCGACGAGGGCGAGGAGTGGGAAGGGCGCGAGCGCGGAAAGGTTAGTTAGATACAGTGATGGGAGGTACGCTGCTGTCGCATTGCTCCAGCCTTCGCTCCAGCCTTCGCTCATCGTTCAATCTCACCTTCATGTGAAACATCCCGTTGCTCGTTTGGCGCATACTTTCAAACTCATCGAGGTAAGAATAACAAGACTTGGCAGCGTCACTGTCATCGTACTTGCTCTTCGCAATGTAAGAGTTTCCAGATGACTCCTGAAAATAGCAGTCTTCCTCAAGGTCCTGGAAGAGCATGGACCTCCAGGGGGAGGAGGCAGAGGTCCCGGGGAGGTCCCAATGGGAGCTACACCCCGGATGGTGGGAAGACAGACAACAGAATGAGCTCGGGCCGCACTGGGAATGCAGCTCACAGTTGGAACTGTCGCAGAACGAAATGTTGTAAAACTCCGCACCATATCCATTAGGGGCAGAGCAACTGGCGGAGGTATCAACATATGTGGTGTCCTTGGGAGAGGAAGGGTACCACGCCTCAGTCTCGTAAGTAGGGTTCATGAAGGACCAGGACTGCGAGGAGCGAAGCGACGAGTGAAAGGTTATTAGTGAAGGCAATGGGAAACCCTCCGACAAGCATTCCTTCGCTCCTCGTCCAACCTCACCTGAGTTGAGAGACCGCGGCCCTTCGCATAGATGCAGGAGTTGTCGTCGGCCAAAGCGTTGGGTTGATAATTAGCAGCCTTGAAATCCATGCAACCTGCCGTAGGGTGAGGGTCAGGGATTTTGGCGATACCGACCGTCGAAATAGCGACACAGTTTGTGGTGTCAGTTGTGTCGATGGTCACAGAAATGAAGGAAGTCTTATTGTGGTAAACCTTAGCGAGGAGGATGGGGTTCGTGTGGGGGTCCGAGGGAAGAGATATGGTCTCCACGATGGTGTTTGCTCCGGCTTGGACGACGATGGACAGGGTCGAAGTGTGGGAGGACGAAGGGCACGACTCTGGGATGTTGATGGTGACATTATAGAGGCCAGACGAAGTGAGAGCGTTGGGCGAATTTGTATATTTGGCGTAGTTGACACCCTTATTGGTGGTAGTATAGTAAGTATCAGTGCTACCGGAAGTATCAGTGGTCCAACCAGATCCGTAAAGGGTCGGGGTGAGGGTGGCAGTGGTGGTGGTTGCTGACTCGGGTCCCGAATCCTCAACCAATTTCTGCTCCCAGGTGCGAGGTAGGTGCGGGACGACGGCGGCGACAGCGTAGGGTAGAACTGCCTTGGTGACGTTGGGAAGTTCGGCAGGGGTCGTACAAATGATCTGCTCAAGGCTGCACGAGAGGATCTCGCAGGGGTTACCACCAATGAGGACGGAATTCTTGTCCTTGTTCATGCTAAATCCGCCACCTGAAATGGTCAGAATCGTCCCTCCTGCCTTGGAACCGACTGCAGGCTGCAATGATCGAGCGGCGGTGAGGAGCGAAGCGATGAGCAGAAGGTTATTAGTTAAAGTGCTATGCGATATACGGGAGGAGCGCATAATTACTGCTGCTGCCGTCGCTTTGCTCCAGCCCTCACCTCAATTGACTCAATGTGTGGGAAGTACTGAGTAGAAAAGGGGATGCCGGTGGAGTCTTTGGACAGGAGGTCCTCGGGTTTATGAGGGAGGATGACGGCAAGGCCTCCGATCAAGGGATCTTCGCGCCAATCCGTTCCCATGAAGGCAGAGGCGTTGTACGATCCAGCCTCAAAGTCTGCCAGCCTGCACATAACCTCGTTGATCGCAATGGGGGCCGGGTTGATGTCGTCGACGGTCACAGACTTCGCGGACTCCCCGAACACCTCCCCCTCTAGAGAGGCGGCAGCATTGAGGGTCTCAGCGCGACAAAGGGCAGAGTTGGCATTGGACTCAAGGTTGCCTCCCTGAGGAGGGCGCCCAGGTCCGATGTAAATAGCACGGTAGTCCTTAAGGTGAGTCCCCATGTTAGAACCCTTGAGGGTGAAGATATCGTTGGCGCTACCGTAACGGGGTTCAACCTCGTCAATCCATGGGTTTGTGCGATCGTACTGCGAGGAGCGGAAGGGCGCGAGCGAAGCGAGCGTGGGAAAGGTTGTTAGTCATATTGGTGGGCGGTATGCTGCTGTCGCTTCGCTCCAGTCTTCCATCCTTCGCTCCTCATCCAATCTCACTTTTCCCTTGTACCTGAAGGCGCTCTCAAGGGTCTTTGTCATACGCATGAATCCATCCTCATCGTCAGAAGTCTCCTGCGTCATAACCTTGAGATCAAGCTCCGGGGTCGTTGCGTAGTGATCATCCCAATGGCTATCCCATCCATGCTGTGGCGAGGTTGTCAGTTTAGTTATTAGCGCCAAGTGCCCATATCCCAGCCTCGCTTCACCCAGCACTCAATCTCACCTTTGCAAAATCAGGGCGGGGGCAGCCTCCGTAAACAACGGAAAAGCAATCGACCTTTTTGCAGTCACAAGGTGATGGCCGAGCGCTGCGATGAGTGGAAGGGTGTGAGCGAAGGGAGCGCGGAAAGGCTTGTTAGTTATAGTGATGGGCGGTATATGCGAAGGCGAAGAGCGTAGCGACGAGCCGAAGGGTGCGAGCGCAGAGAAGACTTCTTCTTGGAATGTCCTTTTTGGTTCGTATCTTGAAGAAAGGGGGAATGTTGTTCTTGTTGTCGCTTCGCTCCAGCCGTCCTTACGAGCTCAAAGGTTCTGATAGGCAATATGCTGTCGCTTCGCTCCAGCCCTCACCTCCCGAGGTAATAGTCTTCATTATAACCCTTGAACCTCCTATGGAAACTTTTCTCGGCCTCACGGAGATCCTGGAATTCTGTAGAGTTAAAGGCGCCGAAGAGGAACGGCTGAGTATCGCAGACAATCTGGAGGGGGAGAGGGGGGGGCAGTGAGAAAGGTTAGGGTCCGAGGAGAGAAGCGCCTCGCTCGTCCTATATCACTTTGCGCAGGCACTCACCTTTCTCACTCCTCCACAGTCCACAGTACAGGCTCCCTCTATAACATCACACTTGGACCAAACTCCGTCAGGGAGGAACACCCTGTTGGAACCGAAATAGGGATCCAAATATGTTTCTTTCCACCCTTGAAGATAGTCGTAGTCCTTGAGTCCGATGAAAACCTTGTTACTACCACCGTAGGTGTCAACAGCAAAGCCATCACCATTGATGTGCAAGTGAGTTCCTGCGGGAGGAGCGAGCGGCGGTGAGGAGCGAAGTGACGACGTAAAGGTCCTATTTTGAAGAGAGACGGACGGCACGTTGGAGGAGCGAAGCGAATCGCAAAAGGAGTGCGGACAAGACGTGCTATATTCATAGCCCTAAGCAAAAAACGCTCCGCTCGCAGCATAATGCTCCTCCTAGTTATAGAGCTATGCAGGATACAGTCGCTACGCTCATCCTATCCTTTTTTGAAGAGAGACATGCAACACGTTGTCGTCGCTGCGCTCCTCCTGCCCAGCCCTCCTTGCCCACTCTCACCTCCCTCCCAGGCGCCAACATCTGGTACTACCGAGTCCAAGCGTATCTGACGCGATACAACGGCATTCTCCGATATGGTCGCTTGCCTAGAGAGGAAGCGAGTAAAAGAAAAGCGAAAAAAACCGCATTAGTATGTGATTCATGAAGGGGGAACATGGGTCGTGATAGGTTTAAGTTGAGTAGTCAATGGGAGTGGCTCACCTCTGGAAGCCCTCCCCGCTCATGGCATTGAAAGACGAAACTTCAACAGTAACTTGACCATTTATAGCGTATAGGAGGAGGAGGAGGAGAGGGAACACCACCATCTTTAGCATCGACTGGGTGTGGAGAAGGGTAAAGTTAGGATATGGAAACAAGAAAACGTTCAGGATCGCGTTAAAGGTAGGGGCTCTCTACAGACGACGTACGCCCTGGTCGTTTTTCTATATTTCGAAGGTTATTGGGTGTGAGATTTTAAGCTTTTGAGGGTAAATAAAGAAAGGTCGGCGACCATTCTCTGGTGATAAGTGTAAGGAGAGGAAAAGTTCAAAAAAGCTTTATTTCTCTACAACGAACGTAATAGTCTACATATCTGGCGCCGGCGCCGGCGAGGGCGGGGCGTCGAAATCCGGTTCAGCAAGCATTTTTTCAAGGAAGTCATCACTGCCTGCGATGAGCGGAGGGGTGCGAGCGAAGCGACGAGCGGAAGGTTGTTAGTTAGTTATGTAGAAAGGGAGTTCAATGCTTATGCTGTCGCTTCGCTCCAGCCCTCACCTCCCTCTTCAGCTACATATTTTTTCCATTCAGAAACAATTCTCCTTCCCTTGGCCGCCTGACCCTCCGCCCTCGTCCTCTCAGCGATGCAGAAAAGCAGCTCCGACGGGTGGGAGGTTGTGGCAGTCCTATCAATCAGGGAGTGCATGTATCTTGTGATTTGTTCCTTTGTCAGGGTGGACATGTTGGGAATCTTCGTGGGAGGGCGCTTCCTAACGCTTCTGGGGGAAGTTGGCGGCGTGTTGGGGTTAGGGTTGTAACTTCCACCCCACAGCCGATCAAAGAACCCCATTTGTTCCTGCTGCGGTGTGCGAGAGGCCGTGAGGAGCGAAGCGAGTGCGGGAAGGGTGGTTAGTTATAGTGGTGGGCGGTATACGGGAGGAGCGCATAGCGATAGCGAGGAGCGAAGCGACGTGCTAAAGGTTCTTTTCTTCAAGAGAGGAAGACGATGTACTGCTGTCGCTTCGCTCCAGCCGCTCCACCCAGTTATAGCGCTATGTAGTATACGGGAGGAGCGCATAGTTACTGCTGCTGTGGCTTCTCTCCAGCCCTCACCTTCTGTCGCTCAATTTCTTCCCTCGTCCCTCCCTCTGCCTCCACAACCCTGATGAAGAAACCCCAAACTGCGATGAGCGAAGCGAATCGCGAAAAGGGTTGAGATGAGGGATGACAGTTCCTGCGGTGGTTACGGAGGAGGCGTGTCTTGTACGGAAGTACGAGCGCGCGCGAATTTCGCCGCTTGCGAGGTCATTGTCAGCTCGTCGCTTCGCTCCTCGTCAATTCTTACCTTCTCCCATGAGCCTCCCATCGCCCCCACCTTCCGCCACACCCTCGGCAACGTGCTCGAGGATCCTAAGACCCTTCGATCTCGCCTTCTCCCTGTCCCTCATGATCCCAAGTCCGCTGCGATGAGCGAAGCGAATCGCAAAAAGGGATAAGGGATGAGAATAATTGCGGTGGTTACAGAGGAGGCGCGTTTTGTATGAAAGTACGAACGGGCACGGTTTTTGTCACTGGAGACGGCCTTGCTAGCTCATTGCTTCGCTCCTCACTTGGCCTCACCTCACGGCCCCCCTTGCGTCCCCAGACCTAAGGCAAACGTCGACCAGATCGGAAACAGTCTCCCTCTTAGACGACCCAGACGGCGTTCTCCCGACAGTGTTAACGGGGGGCGGGAGCGGGAAACACAGCCGCCTTTCGTCCTCCTCCATCCCCCTGGCAAGCCTTAGGAAGAACCTGGCGAAATCCCCCTCCTTCATCCCCTCCCTCGTCCAGGTGACGAACTCCCTCCAGTCCTCAGGATCTCCAGAGTAGACCCTCTTAACAATATGAACCTCCCCCCAGTCGACTTCCTTTGCCTGCTCCTTCATCCATTCCCTCGCAAGCTGCGATGAGTGGAAGGGTGCGAGGGAAGCGAGCGTGGGAAGGGTTGTTAGTTATGTAGGACAGCGGTGTAATGCTTTGCTGTCGCTTCGCTCTAGCCCTCACCTTTCCAATCTCAATGGCTTCATCAATGCTCTCCTTGTCTCTACTCGTCATGACCCTCCTCTTTCCCTCCCCGACCAGCCTGATATCATCCCTGACGACGGGCACCCACGTCCTTCCGACAACGGAATTCCCAGATACCCTGAAAACACCAGGCCCGACAACACGTTGGCGAAGTGATCGGACTTCCGTACCTCTCTGGTAGAGACTGCGATGAAAGAAGTGAATCGCGAAAAGGGTTAGGTTTAGGGATGAGAATTACTGCGATGATTACTGAGGGGGGGGGATTATGCAGAAGTACGTGTGTGTCTAGTTTTTGTCGAATACGATTGCGTTGCTAGCTCGTCGCGTCGCTCCTCGTTCATTCTCACCTACCGCCTTCCAGGAAGCATGACGACGGAGTTTTATCCAGGCACCCCATCATCCCCTCGAGGGGAAATATCCTCTTCCCACCCTCTCCCCTCTGGACCCTCTCGAACTCGCTCGGTACCCTGAGTACCCTCGTTCCCCCCTCTGTGTTGAGCACGAAGCTGTTCACAACCTGCGAGGAGCGAAGCGACGAGTGAAAGGTCGTTAGTTATAGGACGAGTGAAGCGAGTCCTAAAGAATGTTCGAGATAAACTGTGCATTGGCCTCCACCATATGCATTATGCGCTGTGTTGCTGTCGTTTCGCTCCAGCCATGGTCAAATCTCACCTCCCCCCTCCAACGCCTCGTCGGGCCTCGGAACACATTTCTGACGACACCAGATGAAGGAGGCAGGAGGTACTTCGTGTCCGTGACAAGCTCCCCGTTAGACGCGAGCCTACAGGAGGTCGACGTGCATCCGCCAGTGACAGGAAAATTCAAGAGCGTGAACAGGAACCTCGCAAAACCCTCCCCTTCCCTGAGGGATTTCCCCTCCACCCCGAACCCACCGATCGCCAGCATTTTCGGTGCTGCGATGAGCGAAGTGAATGGTGAAAGGGGTTATGATGAGGGCGGGGAGCGAAGCAACGAAGTAGGATTTATCTTGTCGAGAGGGTTAGGCAGAATAATCTCCTTATCCAATCTCACCTTCATCCTTCATCTCCACCTCCCCCCTCCTCCTCAGAAGCAGCTCCCTCCTCCCTTTCCTCCCCCTCTGTTCCTTGAACGTGAAAACTTCAAAATAATGCTTTCCCCCCTCTCCCCTAAC
>JGI24540J26637_10000043_pt1 | contig 39991 bp, 47 predicted proteins | sample NorSeaMetagenome_FD_26637 | JGI IMG/M metagenome (IMG submission 26637)
CCGTGAATCGTCCCTTTTGCTCAGGAGGGGGGTCGTTTACATTCGTCGTCACCGTGAATCGTCCCTTTTTGTATTCCATGTTATATCACATGAAGAAAATAAACGAAACAAAAATGTAATCTCTGTCGATGGTCATAGGGTTTGTACACGACAACCAGATGAATTCAATCTTTCGTGATTATGCCTTTTGCACGAATTCGGTTAAACCTATACGTGCACGATACGACTGGTTCACAAAAAAACAAGTTTTTTTTTCTTTGACGAATAAATAGGTAGCTAATAACATAATGGTCAACGATATAAAACTTTTCTTCGACTCTTTGAAAATCAAAACGGATGTGTGGGTTTATAATAAAAAACTGAACATAGGACCCGACTGGATGAAAAAGACGAAGAAAAGCTATACGATCGGGAATAAAACGGGAAATAAATCAGCCTGGGGTGAAGTTTATAAATACGAACCGACTAACACTGGTAACATGAAAGACACATTGTTTGTTATAAAAAGGATCAAACTTGATAATAAGGCGGCCCTGAATAACATGGATCCTGGTGAAAATTCCAACAACTTTCAGAGTAATCACGAAAAGAGTTTGTTGTATTACATACCAACCCTTGTAAGAGAGGCTGAGTTTGGAATGAAATATCCACTAGCTCCTATTGCTCGGGTGTATGCTTATCGTTTTTGTCTATCAGGCAAACGTGGATTACTCGACATACCTTCAAACCATGTTGCACATCTAGAGATTATTATGGAGAATGTGATTCAAACACGTGAAATTGAGAAAGACAACAATTTAATATCACTACATTCATTCATCCATGAAAAGAAACATTTAAACCATTACGACACTCTTGACCTCATTCCAAAACTTCATTCCACTCTTTTAGATTTCTACAAGAAGACGAAACATTTTCATGGTGATCTTCACTTCGGTAACATCATAATTGTTCTTGACAAAAAATCCAAACAAATTCAATATATTAACATAATTGATTTCGGGGCAGTCACGCCGTTCAAAAAAACAGATATTGAAGTCTTGAAAAAAGCAACATCTCTTAGCGAGGTGTTTCCTTTGATGGAGAAGGCTTTCAATGAATTGAAAAGTCGAAATAACTATGACGGTTGTGGTAAATTTCAGGGGAAAGATATTTGTTGGCTGAAATCGAAGACCGCCGTCATGCCCAATTTAAGAGACCATGTCATAGCGTACGACACCCCTAATATTCGTAACAAAGTCGTTCGGAAATCTGTTCGAGAGTTTAATCCAAACGCTGTGCTACCCGCTGTCACTCACTATCGCCTCAAAAACAAACCGTTAACTTCAAATGTTAAAAAAATGACTCTTAGCCAGTTTGCGCGGCATTTGAGAGGAGAATAAATTGGACCAATATTCTAGTTTGATATGCAGCCTTGAGAGAAAATAACGTTTATATAATAGAATGACGAAAAAGCAAACCAAACGATTTGCGACGTACCTGTTGCTGTTCCTCCTCGCGTTGATCACGTTGACCCTAGTGAGGCTCATGTTTCGCCGTCGCCACGAATCGTGGTGGTTTTTCATGAATGACGAGAAAGACGGCACGACGACCACGGTGGCTCCATTGACGACCACGGTGGCTCCAAACGCGAATGATTTAGAACAGTTATTGACTGGAGAACATAAAGGTCCAGGGATACTTACAAGAAGTTCTATTAATGAAAATGAATTTCGAATTATCGATTCGGTAGGCACGAATGGAAGGAGTCCAGATTGGCCTGATAGGACTTATCTTCTCAGCAAAATAATTTATCAGAGGGGTACTACAGTTTCCTGTGAAATACGAACGGATGGGAGGCAAGCACAACTATTCATGGTTCCCGTAGAGACTTATGATGACCTAGGTTTCCAGGGTGTTAAAAAAAATGATGGTATTACATATGGTTGTGGTTNTTCATTTGAGGTAAAAGAAGACAAATCTTGTTTCGATGATTGTGACACCCGCCCCGAAACGTGGTCTTTATTGGGCATCCTTGACTTGGGGGAATGTCAAGGTGACGTGAGTCAAGCGATTGAGGGAGAAGATGGAGAAGACCTCTGTTTATCTGAGCTCGTCGCTGGAGGCACCGACTTATCCACCGTCTTATCAGCTGCGAGTCAGTCTCGTGAGACCGTAGAGTATCTCAAGTACGAGTTACAGATTGTAGGGCCCAGAACAATATCATATGTGTTGAATGATGGTGCTCCGAATACATACGAAATTCCTGCGTTAATTGGTGGAGAAGACGTGGCAGGAGTAATTCCAACTACCCAGTCGTGGTATATAGGTGTAGTGGTGGAGTCTGGTTGCACGGCAGACTTTAAAAATTTCGAGATTACTCCACCACCATTGGCGAGCTTGCCCCCCCTCGGGACGAGATGAAGATGATTGATGTTTCAAACTCAAAGAGGATCTAACGCGCGCCACCGAATTTCATGTAGGTGTAATGGTGTGGGGTGATCCCGATTTTGCTACCACGGGACACTTTACAAACTTTAATTTGGAGATGCATCCTTGATCTGAAGTGCATCTTTCTTACCATATGCGAACATTTTGAATATATTTTCAAATGCGGTGCTTTTCATCGTGTTATTGATGTACGATATGGGATATTGACAGCTCAAATGCTTCGACACCGTCATCGCGACGCGGTTACTCGACGCGTCGTTTAGAACTTTGTAATAGTCCTCTAAAAACGGGAGCTTTTTGCGATCTGATTTGTGACAAAGCTTCATTTGAAGTCTTGGATTGACTTCCGACTCGTTGATGATACTCCCCGTGTGTATCAAGTTCGAGTCAAAAACCAATACGTCACCAACTGAACACCGTACGTGTTCTGAATTGTCAACCAAATAATTATTATAATAAGTCTTTTCGTGACTGCGAGGCACCACGTCCAAACACGCTTTCATCGGACTTAGGTAGACGAGGATCGTGTAGGTGGGATGATTCAACTGTTTTTGAAACATGGTGCCGTTGTAGTCCCGATGACAAGTCGCAATTTGAGATCCGAGTAGAGCGAACATGTAGTCGTTATACTCGTAGTCAACCAAACCGCATTCTCGAATAATGGCATCACTCAATAATGTATGATTTATGACAAAATTTCTGGCGGTTTTCAACGAGGATTTTGTCTGATGATCAGTCACACTCTTCAGCGCTTCAACCTCTCCCAATGAAAACACGTTCTCAAGTAATTGATAACCATCTTTTCTCAAACAACCGCTCTTTGCGAATCGTTGCTCACTCGGCGTACCCAATTTGTGAATGATCGCAATCCCAACAAACACATATAGAAAAACGACAACGAATAATATGTAATTTGTCATATTTTCTATCCTTTTATATCATGATAATCGATAAAAAATAAAATCTTCCACAGAATTCAAGTCACGTTCTCTTTTTCACTGATAAACACCGGCGGTTACGTATGAACACCAGTGAGAAAATGATACCAAGAAGGAGAATTATCAGGTGGTTGCTGTATCTCAGCCTCAAGGTGGTTAGGATCTGTTTTGAATACGCCCCCGCGTCTCTTCTTGACCGGTCGAGGAATGTCTGTAGGTCGAACGTATCCGTACCCCCACTTCCGGGGTAGCTGATGAAATAAGGTTCGGTGTGGCTTTTGGTAGACAATCCTTTGAGACCACAGAAGATGTTTTCGAATACCTTTTTACCGACATCCACCTGAAGGTTCATCATGGACGACAACCGATGACACTCCTTGTTGATCATCAGCTGGTCGTCCGCCTCGTCTGGATACATGTACATCACGTGGGTAAACAGCTTCGTGATCGCCCTCACATAGCCAACGTACATACCCGCATTAATTTGCTTTTGATTGATGTCGGTGCATGTATTGTCGAACGCCGTCGAGTTTATGAAATTGATCGCTGACGACGCTGTGCGGTCGCTACTGAAGAGGATATCTGCGTTAGTGGATTTAAAATGCTCAACCGCGCCTCTCGGATGCCGGTGGATCGCGGTGTCCCATCCATCTAAGAAGATGACGATCATGTCGTCAGGCAGTGTTTGCATGAACGCCAACATGGCGACAAACCGTTGCGTGTAACTCACCCATGGCTCTCCCCATCCTAACACCTTGATGGGGACGTTAAAGTCGTTGTGGATCAACTTCTCGAACATACCCTCCGAGTGGGTCGCGTACGTAACAACGACATAATTCGACATTTATATTCCTTCAGATTTTAATATCAAGCACACAAGCATCCAAAAAAGGCATATTCTAGAACCCGAATGGCACATCGGTTCCATTCAAAGAGGTGTATCATTTGGACTCAATGTTTACAGGCATATCTACGATTAAAAATAAGTCTTTCGCAGAATTCAAGTCACGTTCTCTTTTTTACTGATAAACACCGGCGGTTACGTATGAACACCAGAGAGAAAATGACACCAAGAAGGAGGAATATCAGGTGGTTGCTGTATCTCAGCCTCAAGGTGGTTAGGATCTGTTTTGAATACGCCCCCGCGTCTCTTGTTGACCGTTTGATGAATGTCTGTAGGTCGAACGTATCCGTACCACCACTTCCGGGGTAGCTGATGAAATAAGGTTCGGTGTGGCTTTTGGTAGACAATCCTTCGAGACAGAAAAAGATGTTTTCGAATACCTTTTTGTCGACATCCACGCGAAAATTGATCATGGACGACAACCGATGACACTCCTTGTTGATCATCAGCTGATCGTCCGCCTCGTCTGGATACATGTACATCACATGGGACAACACGCTTTCGATCGCCTTCGCGTAGCCCATGTACATACCCACATTAATTTGTTTTTGATTGATGTCGCTGCATGTATTCTGGAACACCGTCGAGTTTATGAAATTGATCGCTGACGACGCTGTGCGGTCGCTACTGAAGAGGACATCCGCGTTGGTGGATTTGAAATGCTCAATCGCGCCTTTCGGATGCCGGTGGAGTACAGTGTCCCACCCATCCAAGAAGACGACCACCGTGTCGTCGGGCAACGTACGCAGGAATGCAACCATGGCCACGAATTTTTGTTTGAAGCTTACCCACGGCTCTCCCCATCCTAATACCGTGATGGGGGTGTTGAAGTCGTTGTGGATCAACTTCTCGAACAGACCCGCCGAGTGGGTCGCGTACGTTACAACGACATAATTCGACATTTATATTCCTTCAGATTTTAATATCAATTTTTTCCATGAGATAACCCCAATGGTAAAGTATTTTGATGAACGAACTCGTTTAAATTTTTTATGTTTGAAGTTTTCTTTGAAATTAATTAATTATGACATATCATATAAAATGAAAATCAAGTATTTGTCTCATGCAACTCGATTCGAGAACTTGGAATCGATCATCAACGGTAAATATTTGTACACCACATTCGAACGCCAATCGAAGCAGATTGCTGCAAAGGGGTTGAACCCATCCTTGAAATACGATAAAAAGTATTCTCTAGATGAATTTCCCGGTATTTTCATGTCCTGGCATACAGGGAAAAACAAGGTACTGGGAAGCATCAATCTTATATTTGGAGGCGACATTCTCAAAATGCAAACCAACTATCACATAAACTTGGTGGATCGTAACGGTTATTTTACGGAAACATTGACATATTTTGCAGAAGACCTTGAATCCATTCCAATTAAAGAAGCGCGTGCGTTTTGGAATAGCTTGCGTGTACCTAAGTCACATGTAGATTTCAATGAAGTTGTATTTCATGACAAAATTCATGTTGATATGATAGCATACATCTGGTTTGATGACGAAACGCTCATGGAAAAGGCTAAGGAAATCTTACCCAATCATTTCGCCTCAAAATGTATGATGAAACCAGAACCAAAAAAACTGTCCATGAACATCTCCACGCCGACATCTGCGCTTGATAAAGTGAATCGAAGCGCAACTCCGATCCGTGTGTTTACTTCAGATGCTAGATACGATGGTGTGCAAATACCATTGTTTTTACCTGACAACAAACATGTTCGATACAAATCATCTTTGAGGTATGTAAAAAGTATAGCGAGGCGTGCAGGAGTTTCAGAAACCACTCTTCGAAAATTACAAAGTATTGAATCAGTTGAAGCGCATCTGGAACACAATGGCTACTATCATAAAGAGATTACAAACAGACAACCGAAGAATTGGTTCATGCGGCGTTTTCTCAGACTGATAAAAAAGTAAATCCGCACAACGGCAACTATGATACTTGACTTTCTTCTAATTCGTTGATTTGGTCAAGTGCGACGTCGCTGTTGTTGAAGTATAGCAGATTTATTCAACTCTCACCACATTCTCATTTGTATGACTGAATACACGCCTCTTGATATTTAATACAAGCATCCANAAAAGTGTTGAATNGAAACAACTACGCGATCATGAAGACACAATGTTNANAGGCACAAGACTCGTCCGAAGGCTCGTCATAATACAAGAACCGAGTATGAATATTTTTTCCGTTGAGTAAGGTGGAATTTTTGCTTTTGGAGCATGTAGTGGAGTAGTTCATTTGTTAAGTNAAATTTNCAATAGCTACAGACGGTGTCGGNCGCACGCGTTGACTGCGTANATGCATGACATTCAATTNTTTTGAATCAAGCTGGCAAGTTGAAGCTGAGATGCTACGACCAGCCACGTCAAGTACGGAAGCAATAACAGCTTACTTGATTTGTCTTCAAGCATTACGAGCAACGCCAGAAGAGTTGCGATCAAAGCGTATATGACGTACAAACCAGCGACACGACGTTTGTATACAAATACCAATGGGGACCAAATTAGATTCAACAGTAGATTCAACCCCGCAATCACTGCGATGGGACGACTCAGCGGATGTTTCATTGTCGCGATTCGTTGCAGACACAGTCCGTACAGTAGATAGATGACGGTCCAAACTATCCCAAATACAAACCCAGGTGGTTGAATGGTGGTTGGTGTGTCAGTGTATGTCGGTTGGAAGATCAATTGCATCATGGTCGAGGCGGCTAGAGGAACCACGACGAGCAACTGTGTTTGCATTTATAGTACTTGCAAACAAGTAAATTTATACTTCAACCACACTCAACGAACTAAGTGACCAGCCATTGCTTCAACCACACCCAATGCTATTTAAACACGATATCAGACTTGACCTAAACAAGACGATGGCTGATCATTTCGAGACATACAAAAACAACTGGAAGGGTGGGGTCGAATACATGCGTTGTTTACTTCATCTGTCCACCTGCATACGTGTAACGCCTCGAGGTACGAGATATCGTTTTGGGTTCCCGTCGATTTCCATAGGTACGGGTTGTCCGTTCGATCGCTTGCGTCGTTTACTTCTGGACACAGTCATGCGTCCGCGCGCGTCCACACACACCTGGAACGCGGTCCAACAAGACCTTGTCAGCTGGTTCTGCATATGAGGTAGTTGCAGCCCCGTCAGTACGGGTCCGTATGCCGGTTGGTAGGTGTTGAACACGCGCACGACCGTGTCGTTGAGCGGTTCGGCTGGATGCCACTGCCCGACGTATCGAAGTATAGCGTCCGTGTACATATGCGTTCCGAAGGTGAATGACAGCACGCCACACGCACCCACTTGATCGTTCTCCTGTAGATTGGGTCCGTTGTAAACCACTCGACGACTACAACGGTACTTGCGCATCATCTCGTCCCAAATCTGGTTATCGGGGGAGTCGGGAAGAGACGCCGCCAAACTCCCCCATGGGTTGAAACAATACAACACGTCATTCTCCTTGAAAGCACCAATCAGATGATTCGCATGGAGACCCGTGTTCGGAATGTAGTTGGAGACGTACGTCATAATCAGCACGAACGGTACCTGTTCGGACCGTTCGATGCGGTCCTTACCTGGTGTCTGACCCGACGTGACGGACCGTCCATCTGAATTCACCGCACGGACGTCCCAGACCCAACGGTTCGGTGATACGTACTGTGAACGTGACGTCGGGTGAATTCGGCCTGTATCTAACCTCCCACCCTCATTATCCAAATACCAATAGTCGATCAGTAGGTTCTTTTTCAACCACCTCTCGTTGATGTATGTGTTCAATAGGGGGGTGAACGACGGAAACGTGTGTAATACAATCTCCATATTCCGCATCACGGTGTCTTTCAACAATGGCGTGTATTCGTCCCTATTGGACGAAGGATTACTAAATGCGATTCGGCCACAAATCTTCCTTCGTCGGACGACCCGTTCCGCTCCGGGACTCATTATTGGTTTATTATTATTTTATTCTGCATTCTTCAAGTGAATATATTACACTTTCACGGCTAACTGAAAAAAAAACGTTGTATATAACAATTACATGAAACTTACCAAATCGCAAAAAATTATGATCAAGTATTTACTCGTTGTGATGATCATGATGTTATTTACCGTCATCATGTTTCTCCTCTGCTCTATGAACAAACGCAAAGAGGCTGCGTTTATGTTTGATTGGTTAAAGTCTGATAAGGATCCCACGACGACTATGGCGCCCACGACGACTATGGCGCCCATGGTTGACCTATCTGGTGGTAGTGGTGCACCGACCAAAGCATCGTGGACGACACCCAACGAACATACATCTTCTCCCCCACAAAATGAATTGAAATTTAGACAGAACTCGAACGGCATTCATACAATAACGTCTATTCAACTCCGCGTTGGGGATTCAGTCATTAAAACATGGTGGGACGGGTGGGCCCCGTTGTCCCAATACGCTACCTTTACACACATGCACCGTTATCTGAACTATACAACAGATTATGAGTATATAATTCGAAAAGTGTATGAGGGAGGGTATGTAGATAGCGATCCAATCGTTTTGAGAACATGGGACGGACCTTCGACATAATTCGACATATCGAACACGTTTAAACCGACCCGTTCCCCTCCGGGCCTCATTATTGTTTTGTTGTTTATTATTCTACATTCTTCAAGTGAATATGTTTGAAAAATAAAATATGACATGCTAGAGTTTGATGATCATGAATAGTAGGAGCGAAGCGGCTGGTTTGTTCGCGAAATTGTCGGACCCGGATTTCAAACTAAACCCGGAGTTACTACGACGAGACGAAAAAAAAAGGACGAAGAAAGGATTGAATTGAGGTGAGTATATTTCACGTTCACACGTCGTCAGTGTTCATTTTGTCGATTGCGTTTTTCAAAGATTGCTGCAATTCGTCAGTGGGGGCCCACGAATCCCACTCTCGGTGATATTGGTTCATTTTCAACACCAACGGGTTCTCCGACTGCGCAACCTCCGTGAACGCGTCCTCGGACGACGCATTGGACGACGTATCCGAGCCATCCTCCTCTGTGGAGGAATCGTCGTCCGACGATTCATTCATAACTTCCGTATACGCTTCCAAAGCCTGCATCGTGGGTGTGTCGTTGTACGCGCTCATATTCGCACTTACCATGTCGAAGAGATCTGGGGAATCGAAGAATTCGTGCGCCAAATATTTCATCGCGTATTTCACGTCAGTTGACGTCACGACGTTTCGCCCCGCCTCCTTGGTGTAAACGGCCGCAAATGTGGTCGCTTTTTCCAAAAAGGCGACCAGTAGACACTTCACTTTCAACATTTGGTCCGAGTCGAGACGCGACTGTTCTTCGACGGGCGCAAATCCGGTTTGCATCTTGGATGGAATCATTATACTTCATATCATGAATTTAATCTTTAAGACTCGTCTTTTGGAAAACAAAGGAAGCGTAGGCGAAGCTACACTCTTGTACATCAGCGTCCAAATGGATATTGAAGTTTGCGTAATGCTCTTCAAAGGGGGTGATGTTGACCATATGCAGACCATACTCTTGCGCAACCTCAACGAGCGTGTCTGTCATCACCAAATACTCCGAGCTCACCGATTTGTCACCAAAGTACAGCGTGTTTGTTAGAAACACGTCGATCGACGTTCCAAACTGGTTCGCCGCAATGTCGTTGGGTTGAATCATCATTTGCGGGTTTGAGAAGGTTTCCTTCAACCCGTTCGTCAGCTTCAGAATCGTGTCACCTTGCATGAAGGTTCCGATGAAGTATCCGTCATCCACCAGACTGTCACTCACAAAAGCCATCAATTCGCGAATCGTCTCCTTAGATGAGAAAAAATAATGGATTGCAAACTGACATGAAATTGCGTTCGCTTTCAAATCTGGAAGATGGGTTTGAAGATGGTGTTTGAATGCCGCGATACTCTCCAACGTCAGCAGGTGGCAATCGCAGTTTCCCATGTCACTGGATTGCAACAGGCGTTTCTTGGCGTCTTGAACAGACACGTAGTCGATATCATACGCATAACAGGCACCGACGTTGGCTCGCATCCACTTGAACATGTCTCCACCTCGACCCACACCAATGTCAAACAGAACGGGTATATTGGAGGCGTAGGCCGTGATCAAGAAATTCTTCACTTTGTTGTGAAACGATCGGAGCAACTTGGATTGTTTTTCGATACCCATAGCGCGCGTACGAGACGTGTATTGAGAAATACAGCCACCGAGTTCTTTAATTGAGAAGACGCGACACGTATCTGAAATACACGTCATCGCAGAACGACCAAACATTTTCAAAGGTATGATACTTTGCGACGCGAATGTTCGTCACCTCTTTGTTCGGATGAAAGCGGTCGATGTTCGCGCGGTCAAACTTCAGAAGAAACACGTGGTACACGCTTTTTACAAATTCCCCCCGTTTCCGATCCACCATCTGAAGTTCTTCGGGACGATAGGTGCTCGTAAACGTAGTGAACGGGGACAGCTTACTGGGGTTGAGCACACCGGACGTCTCCTCCAATAGCTCTCGACTTGCAGCCAATTCGGGTGTCTCGTTCATTTTCACACCCCCAGAAATGAACCCCCATTCCGCGGTTTTTCGGTCCTGAACCATGAGGAACTCGCAAGATCCATCGAGCATCGACTTGTAAGGAATTACGAGAATCTTTCTGCGTACAACCTGACGAACCATTTCGGTTATACTAACACCCCACAGCCTCTTTAAGTGAGGTTTTATTTATTATTATTTTAAATATCATCGTAATGTAATACTACTATCCATGGGCAGCCTGTCCAATCTATTCAACGAGATTCAGCGAAACAACAACATCAACGCGGCGCGAGTTCGACCCGAAGACTTGGAGGGAGCTTACGTGTTTGGCGAGGAAAATCGGAACTACGAGACGTATTTCGAAGAGCAAGACAAGCTCGGGCGAACTCGAGTAAAGGGTCAGTTCGAGCATGTCGGTACTCTTGCACGATCGATCACGTCGCAGCTGTACGCGGGTGACCCCAAGTATACGTCTTATATTCAGGGCATCTATCAGGAACTGTACCAAGCGAGAGTCAAACAAGGTTTTCCTGGTCTGACTGGCTTCAATATGAAGGGGGTGATTTGCGTCATCTTGTACCTGATCGTGAAGCGCGACGAACGCAAACAACTATCACTCGATGATCTGGTCAAAGCGGCAAATAAAGTACTGTCGGGTGGTGTGGTCAAGGTGACGGTAAAAATGTTGAGCAAATACATCAATATCATCACGTCGCTTGTTCCGTCATTGAGCGTCAAGAACGACAACGACAACGGCAACGCTTCGAAGAACGACGACGTTGTACAAAGCACGCTGGCGCACATGCGACGCATGAGTCTGACGATTCAGATGTCCGCGCAGACGAGGGCGGCGATGAACAAGCGGTACGAACGACTTCCAACCGACTTGAAGTACGATCACAACCCGGTGACGGTTGCCAAAGCCGTAGTGTATCTGTTTGCTTTGAAAAAAAACAAGGATGTCAAGAACGCGTCAAAGTATCAACAGGACCTTGAGGAGAAGCTGGGGATGTCGAAGTACATCCTGAAACAAGTGGTGGTCAAGTACAGACCGCATGTGTAATACCCATTAGTAACACACCTGAGGGCAAAAATCTTGGTATACGGTATACAAATGATTTGGCCTATAACAAGCCTGAGTGCTGGTCATCTCCTCGTCATTGGTTTGGGACTGGCGTTTTACGCAGCTTATACTCTCCCGGCAAAATATAGAGACGAACTGGGGGACTTGAAAGACAATCAATCTTTTGTTGATGCGATTAATCGGGAAGACTTTTTTAAAGCGGTCGTCTTTCCGATCATCATTCTCATCGTGATTTTCGTGTACATGCTACTAAAAATGTTTACGTGTAGCTGCGCATGTAACAACTGTCCGTAAATTAATATGTGGCAAATATAATATGATTGGAAGAATATCAAAAACGTTGGACGTATATTCACAACCTGTCGGGATTGCGCTTTCGCACATACTAGTCACCATGGTTGTTATCACGCTAATCACGATGATGTATAATCATTATATGGGGAAGAACATATACACTTTGGTTGTCTGGTCGATTGTTATCATGATGTGTGCAATGTTCATTGTCAGAACCATGTTTACCTGCATTTGCACGAAAAAGAACAACATGATGACGAATAATATTCAACCGGAATACTGAGGGATGTACAAATACACACCAAGATCCGGTTTTGTGTTCAATCCGATTGGAATCTGAAACCGTATATGTTTAAATATACTTTTTGATGGTGGATTTGAGGGTTCGGAATACATTGTCTAGCTCGTATTTGGTTATTCGAACGAGCGACGAAACTGTTGCGTCGTAGAGACCCTGTCGTCTCCCAAGGTCTCGAATGCGAGCATACGCAGCGTTTCCTTGTGATTCCAATCGTTTCGGAACAGCTCCCCTCAGGTGTTGATATTTGCGTTTGAAATATCTTGTCACAATATCGATCTTGTCGTCATTCGACAACGGATCGTTTCGAAGCCGTTTGATTTTTTGAATCAATTCCACCTGTGGATTCCATACATATCCTTTTTTCATTTCGAGGATGGATTTCGTAACGACGATTTCCCCTTGACGTCTCAATGTAGATTCGTCCGGTTCTGGGTTCTTTGCGTAGTGTGCGAGTTTTTTGGGAAGCTTTTCAAACACCAGTCGTTGCATATTCACTGGAAGGTTTGAAATCATCTTGTATAGTAGACGTACGAAATCGATACGAATGAAAAAATAAAAGTAAACGTAAGACTCATAAAACATGTCATTTACTATTAAAGATGGCAGATGTATTTCACTTTACACTAAATGCGACGCGCATCTAATCAGTGTGCCAGTATTTTGAAAACTCACGCCGTAAAGAAGGAATTCGTACCCATATTTTCATATCACCATCTACAAAAGGCTAGTAGTAATCATATGCAAATGTGCGAACGCATTCGATTCGGAGTGTCCAAGAATCCTTCGATGCTCCATTCCTTTCGATGGAACTCGTGTTTTCAAACCACCAGTTCGGTAATTAACTTGATCCATTACGCCGAAAAGTATCAATGCCGATTGCTCATTGACATCAACCCGATGGACGTGTACGCACAGTATCTCTGGAAAGGGATTCGACACATGTACCCAGACACTCTGTTGTTTGACACGTACACCCTTGGGAATTACCGAATGTGTAACGAATTAGAAAACGTCAAAATTCAATTGTCAGGCGATACCGGATCCATGACGGAGCTGCGCTCGCTGCGTCTACCACTGAACACCATCGTGACGTCCCACAAGGACGCCTCGACCGACCCGACGTATGCAACTTGGATATCCGGCGACATCTGTAGGTCTGTCTTGTACGTTCCGATACACCCGTAACTTATGTTGTGCGCTGCGAGTTTGAACCCTTTGAAAATCCGGATTTGAACTAGTAGGTATGTACCCCAAAAAGATCAAAACATGCGACAACGTCACATTCTAATGCGATACAGTGCTATCATCACCCAGGACACAACACACAGGCGAACAAATGTCGATGGATACGAATCGCGAACGAAGACGACGTCGGATGGACAATGTCCGGTGTATCTCCCACGACGTCTATCATCGTTAAAAAAGTGTTATGAAGTGGTATAATGAAACGCCAGATCAAAGATTACGTACCCGGTCTTCGGCTCCGGGTCAACGACACGATGCAAGAACGGTACAGCTACACACTTCAAGAGAAATACGGCAACGTCGACCCGAGAATGAAAGCAGCCCTCTCACCTCAACAGATGCTCATCGAGGGGGTGTTCTCGGGCAAGTACATGAACGATTGTCGAAACGAATTTCCAACAGAGTGGTACACCAAGGGGAAATTTTCGATCGTTCCGGACGCTCAACTGAATCGATTCAGGGTCAAGAGTCGCCTCAGTTTGTCTGAATGGCGAACACGGGGTTGGATCGTCGATCCCGACATTCGGGGCTGGTTCCAATGGTGGTGTCGATATTACATCGGGCGAAGAATTCCTGGGGTCGACGATAAAAACATTTCGCGATGGAGGTCGTACAAACGCCACGCCGCGCAAGTGCGTATCAACGCGTCCAAGGAAGGCCGCGAGGGTGACGAAACGTTCCGACCTTCGCAGCGCCAAGGGCTTTTGCAATGGGCCTACGATCCGTTTCCTGAGTTATCAAAGAACTAAAAACATACAGTCCAATGGCAGATCCCCAAGTCAATACACTTTTCACCCGTCCTTGATCACTTTAAGCACGGTGTCCTTGATAATCAGAACCAACGAAAGAGAATATGCCTCTGTCCGTGGATCAACGCGTGCGTATCGTTGGGTTTGAATCCTACCCGAAGAATGGCTACAACAATCTGTTGGCTCGGATCGAAGCATATAACACCTCGAGTGGAAGGCTCGTTGCGCGGTTGGAGTGTGACGACGGACTGGTACTCTTGAGCGAACGCCACGTTTCTTCAGACATCGCAACATCCAACGAGCTAAACAGCTCGAAGTCGACACACACCACGCATATCCATCGAACGGACACGTGTGCTATATGCTTATCCGAACTCGCGTGTACACCACGTGTGCAAACTCGATGCACACATGTATTTCATACGTCTTGTCTCGAACGATGGAAGCAAACGAAACGAGGAGCCACGTCCTGTCCGATATGCCGACGAACGATCAACGACGTTGCCCTTAAAATCCAGTTGAGGTCAAACGTGTATTCTTATTTATAAACCTTAAACTATACTGAATGTACATATCTACATATCTACATATCTACATATCTACCTGCATATCTGGTGGAGCAGGACACCTACACCTGCTGAAAGGCGAGACCCCAGGTGTCGCAGTAATCAAGAAACGAGGTGCAATAGTCCCCATCCTCAGCGAACGCGGACTCCTCCAGCCAGTACACATCCGACTCTCCTGCGAACTGCGTCTTGAACTGGAACACACCCACATGAGGGATGGGGATGTCCTCGGAGTAGATGTACGAACCGTCCGCGAGGCGCAAGCGGTGGTCCGAGATGCTGGAGACGAAGTACATCTGGTCAGGGTGCGCGTTCACCTGGAGCAGACCGTTGAGGTTGGCCTGGTTGGGGATCTTGGACTTCTTCTTCTTCGGAGAGGGCCAATCGACTGGACGCCCGTTGAGGATCTGAATCTCGTCGTCCCACACGCCTGAAATTAGCACACACCGCCTTAACCACTCTGCTAGAATTCACCTGCACACGCTTGTAATGTGGGTACGATAGTACCTGAGACCGGCGGCACCTCGACCGGCTGCACCTCGACCGGCGGCACCTCGACCGGCTGCACCTCGACCGGCTGCACCTCGACCGGCTGCACCTCGACCGGCTGCAGCGGCGCAAACTGGATCGTGCGGGAGGCCGTGGGTTGAGTGCGACGTCCAAAGTGGGTCGTCTCGAACGCATTACCTCCTGTGAGTTTGGCAACGCGTTAACCAACTGAGTTAATTGAATTTGCTGTCGTCTCGAACGCAATACCTCCTGTGAGCTTGGCACCGCCTTAACCAACTGAGTTAATTGATTTTGCTGTCGTCTCGAACGCAATACCTCCTGTGAGCTTGGCAACGCCTTAACCAACTGAGTTAATTGATTTTGCTGTCGTCTCGAACGCAAAACCTCGTGTGAGCTTGGCAACGCCTTAACCAACAGAGTTGATTGACTTTCGATGAAAATTTAGGAGTCGGTCTGATGATACCGTGGTATAAAATATGTAAGGAGCAGTTATGGCGCCGCCATGGGCCATGGCGACGCTTAGGCCATGGCGACGCTTGGGCGACGTGGGCCATGGCGACCCACGGACGTTCAGTCATGGCTCATGAGCAACCCAACGTGGCCCATGGCGACCCATGGGCGTTCAGCCATGGCTCATGGGCAACATGCCTTCGGCCATGGGCGACCTGGGCGACCTGGGCGACCTGCCGTGGGCCGTGGGCGACGCTTGGGGTGTCAACGATGATCAACGCGAAGGAGAGGAGCCCACCGTCAAGCGCAGGCGTCCCAGGCGACTCCGCGTAGTGCTCCATCCATGCGGGCGTAGCCTTGACCGGCGACGACGTCACACTGGGTCCGGCGAGCAAGGCATCCAGGAGATCGATAGGGAACGAGATGTCCGACACGCTGGAAGACGGCAACGCCGGTGAGCTCATGACGCGTTATGAGCTCACCGGCGCACGCGTTTGATTTGATCAGCGGGAGGCGTGAGCGGAGCACGCGCTTTAATTTAATTTAATTAATTTAATTTAATTTAATTTGATTCAATTTAATTTGATTTGATTTGATTTGATTTGATTTGATTTAATTTGATTTGATTTGATTTAATTTGATTTGATTTGATTGACCGCCAATTGGTTTAAATACACTATTGTCCGCGTGGTGGCTCAGTGGGTATGGCGTCGACCCTCGCTCAATAGGGTCAGGTTCGAGTCGTGAAAATTAGTTATAATGATATATATTACAATGATTTACATCAAGCCCAATAAGGGACGGTTGGGTAACCAAATGTTTGAGTATGCGTTTACATATATGTTGAGCTTGAAACTTGGGACGATCGTTCGATCTCCGCAAATAAACGGCTTGCCGCATTTAATGCACGTGGTCACTCCAGAAAAGGAGTATCCTACAGAATTCGATGTAACAATCCATGATTCAAACGTTTTTGATGTGCTAAAAAATATCAGTCGATTGAGAAATAAACGTATTTTGGTCAACGGTTATTTCGAATCGTATGAATTCGTTAAAGATATAAGGCAACAACTGTACGAGTCTTTCGCTTTGGATCAAATTAAGCTCACCGCGTATCCAACAGGGTCGAACACCTTGGGTATTCATGTAAGGCTTGGTGACATACGTGAAAAGACATCGAATTCTCACCACCGACCCTGTCCGATTGACTATTACAAAAATATAATTAAGAACGGTTACGATACGCTATACTGTTTGACTGATTCACCCGAGGACTCGACAATAAAACACCTCCAAGAGTCTTATCCAGAAATGCAATTAATCCACCAAGAGTCACCGGTGCAAGACATGGCTTTCTTATCACGGTGTGATACTATTGTGATGTCGCAAAGTACCTTTTCGTGGTGGGCGGCATTTCTGTCAAACGCAAAAACAATCCATTTTCCAATACAGGGGCATTGGAAACCTAACTCTCATCTAGCTAACAATAAATACACGTTGCGAATGGATAACGACCCTCGTGTTGTTCATCACGAACTAGAAAGTGATTCGCCTAAAGTTGAGTTCTACCACGTCTCACGTGCTCGCGATATCGACGTCACAACGATGGTTTTATGTATTGTTCTCGTCGGTTTCGTAGCGTTCTTCCTATTGGGCAAACGAAAACGGTATGCTGGTAGAAAATCACTTCGAAATGTTTCCAACTTCAAGTTTTTCTGAATTAAAAGAGAGCCGCGTGTTTTTTATGACTGGATGACAAAATACGTGACACCAATTATCAATCCAACGTACGCTTCGAGACCGATCAGCGTGCGATTCGTCTCTAACGCACGGGGTTTGAGTCCTCATACCACTGGCGTACATTTCGCGATGTTTGACTCGAAAGCAAACGTATCGCTCCATTATATACCACGAAACAGCAAGATGTTCAACGAGTACAGTGTTGACGAGATAGAAGTCTGGTCCAATATCGTCAACACGGATACTCTATGGATTGCGCCGAACGACGACGGTCGATGGGATCTGAAATCAGTTCATGTGTTCAACGACCAAGACGATGTGTTTGCGTTTGACGTCAACACAGTTTTCTCAGAGGCCATTCAGTTAACTTCAACGCCTCAGAATACAGACATCGCAACAACGAGCAACAAGACCGAGTACACCCAATTCCAGAAGGCAACCATGGACAACCAATTGATCGTGTCGTGTGCAACGACAGTCGTATGTGCGTTGACGAATCCAGAGTATGTAGTCGTTTTTTTGTCTAGCACGACGGTTGGTACAATCTACTTGCTCCTACTGGAAAAGCAGGTCGAAACGTTAGGCATGTCTCCATTCGCTTCGCTGTTGACATATCTAACACGAATGATTCTTGTGAATGGGTTTTTGATTCATTCCTTCACTGAGTACTCAAAGAACAATGAGGTATCGTACCTATTGGTTTCTGCAATTGGGTTCTTTTTGTACCGAATTACCCTGATACTCACCAGTTTGATGGGTGCAGAACAACCATCCGTCGACGACACACCCAATCGACTGAAGTGAGGTAGTCGTTGTTCGAAAAGACACTGGGATCAGTTCGATTTCGTCTCGCTTGAAGATATCCACTCAAAGACCAACGGCCCACCAAGTACATTAGATGATCGACACACCGCATCACCGTTGTTCATGTAGGCTCGAAGAGCCGCTTTCATGTGAACGCCCAGCGGTGCATTTCATGACGTATAGTTCCAATTGGATATGCGATCGCCACTTTCAAATGGAGATGAAGCAGTGCATCCAATGCGCGATGTGCCTGACGCGGATCCCCGTATCCGGACAACGCGAACTTTCATGTTGTCACTCCTTTTGTACGCATTGTTTGACAAAGTGGGCGCTACGAGGCCACAAAAGCTGTCCCATGTGTCGAGCATCGTCTGTGTTCATGCCATTCAACGACCTTGATCTACTAGACGCGATGGTCGACATTCGTCGCGAATATCTCAGACGACGATAAAAAGAGCGGTTAACAAGGCACCTCGTTGTCGTGTATCAACCCCACATAGTTGTACCAACCTTAGCACCTCTCTGTAGTTGAGCACGTGCAAAACGGACGCAACCGAGAGACGGCACATGTGGCATTATATTTTCGGTGAAAATCTAATCTACGAACCCACAATTGCGAATTATGAGGATTATCCAATGCTATAGAGTTAAAAGAACAAGGACTCCTCCAACTTTTTAAATTTAAAGCCAGATCAGGTCGACAAGAATCAAATGTCGAGATCGTTGATGTTTTTAACGAATATCTTTACCTCATGTTTGCTGCGTTGGTCATATTGTTCGCTGCCGTGTTCACATTCTGTAAAGCGTTGTTGAACTTGTTGGCTGCATTGTTCATTTGAGCGACGTTGGTTTTGGTTGCGTTGAAATTCCCAGTGTTCACGTAATTCATGTGTGTAGCGGTGGTTCCCCCTTCAAGGAAAACCAAGCCATACCCAAGAAACCGTTTCATCAGAAAGTGAATCCCGGTGACTATTAGTGGGGTCAAAAGTAGCAGGCTCATCCACCATTCAACTTGATTCATAATGTTGAATGCAATAAACAAGGCGATTTGTATGGAAAGTAGCAACAAGATGTTAAAATATGACGTCATTCTCGGGTATACTTTAGCCCTTCATTTTAAATTCGGTAAATACTCTTCTGCTAAGTGCTCACCCGCGATGATATCCGCTTGGTCGTGAGTGATTTCGTTCACGTCAATCGTTTGTTTCAGCTTCATGAAATACTGAAACCGATTATTGAAGCTCGACGTTTCTGTTGTTTCGCACGCCATCCGCATCAATTTTGGATACCGTTCAAACGTTTCACGATATTTTGTACTGAAGTGTGTCCATTTGTCGTTGACATTGCTTTCAATAATTTCTTCAACTTGCGTTTTGAACGAGTCCATCGCACTGTGGTCGTAACCCCACCACTGTAGCTCTTAAGCACTTGACTTTATGGTATTAATTTTCAAAATCATCGTAGTTTTACCAAGATCAAGTACATTTTGCCTAGACGATGCATTTTTGAGCTTCACGGTCAAGCGAGAAAGTGAACTCAATGGTGGATCAAATTTCTTAACCTTAATGTCAAAGTCTTGTCCCTTGAACGATTTTTCTTTGGGCGACGATTCCTTGTCTAAATACATGATTGCGAAACACTGGTTTACCTCTGGAACGTTCGAGTGAAGGCGATTGTTGAGCTCTTCTATATCGAGTGCGAGGTACGTTTCATCAGTATCACCCAGGCAGCCGGAGTGGATGCTAAACGCTGTCAACTCAACCGCCGAAACATTTTTGAAAACTTGCGTCGGATAACCGGAAGTGTGTGTTTGAACCGACTTGTTGAATATCACCGAAAAATCCACATTTGAGGCTCCGTCGGCGTACCGCGAGTCGATAAAAAGAACGTGTTGTTCTACGACGGGTTTCGAGGTCATCGGGTTATACTATCATCAACGAAATCTTTTGTACGAAATACGCGTGTACCATTGCTCACTTATTGTGAATTAAAATCCAGAAGAATACTGGTATAATGAACAAATCAAATATGTGTTTATATGCGATTCTAAGTTTGTTGATTCTTTTGATTTTATTTCACACCCTTTCCAAAGGAGAATATGCGCTGGCTCAATTAAACTCCATTCGAAAGGTTGGTGCATATTCTGTACCTCTCCGGAAAATTCCTTATTATTGTTTGACAGTTGGAAATCAAGAGCGTGTTGAACATATTACAAAAGGGTTCAAGGAGATAAACTTACGATTCGTGTATCCTCCTCTTAAAAAAATGAGACTATCACTAGAAACAAGAGTGGAGCTTCAGGCTTTTGTAAAATGATCGACACAGGTTTACGGAATCAGAGTAGATCCAAGCCTTTCCAACCGTTCGTCGTCATGGAAGATGATGTGTCGAAATATAGACCGTTTCCAAAAACGCTAAAGATTCCCAGTGACGCGGACCTCGTATATTTGGGTATTTCCGTATTCAGTACACAGGACAATCTGTATTATGAGAGAACAACTATTCCAGGTATACATAAGGTTTTCGGAATGTACTCAACGCATATGATATTGGTCTGTAGTGCGACGGGAGCGAATTTGATAACTCGAACGATCCTTGAAGACGGGTTAAATAACGGTGCGTGGGATATGATGTTGGCGGATGTGCATCCATTTTACAATATTTACGCGTTGAGTGATCCCTTAGTTTATCAAGATGGGGTTGTGGGTGGTCATCAATCGGGAACCAAATGGAAATTTCCATCAAAAAAGAAGAAGAATGGTAAGTCTGTCGAACCGCTGCACGTCGAAACGGTTCCACCACGTAAAAATTATAAGGAAACTAGTATAGCGTATCAAGTGAGTTTAAACTCACGAGTTTAAATTAAGTTAATCACATTCGGTTGGTCGGGTATGTTTTTATTTCCAACGGACTCTTTTTGATCATAGTCGAAGGAATCCGTTAAAATGTGATCAAAGATTCGTGAAGTACGCGAGCAGCTATCAGTTGTTTCACGGTGTCCGATTCAATCGACCATTGAGCTTGCAGGTACTCTTGCATACGACCGTCGCAAAACAACAAATTTCTTTGTCGTCTCGTCTCGTCTTCGCAATGCGCCAACCGGTAGGAACGATACGCATGCATGTACCGAGAGTCCATGGTGTGTATCCTATACTGGAGTTTAATTATTTAAAGACATTTGTCGGTAACATGTGTATATGACCGACACAGACGCGGCTTCTGGAAACATTGAAGAGCAATTCAAGTCGAAATTCGTTCTTCCTGATGGAGTTCCCTATCAGGAGGAGACGGAAATGTATACCAAACCGAAGATTTTCATCGCAACGCCTTGTTACGCCGGTCAGGTTCATGTGAAGTACATGGAAAGTATGTTGGGACTAATCAACCATCTGACGCAAGCTGGGATTGGAATGGAGTTTTACACCATCCCGTTTGACTCGCTCATCCCACGCGCGCGAAATGCGAGTTTGACGCGATTCATGCAGAGCGCGGACTCGACGCATATATTGTTTGTCGACGCGGATATCCAGTTTCATTCGTCATCGGTTGTGAAGATGTTGCGCGAGGATAAGGATGTGATTGCTGGGTGTTATCCAAAAAAGTCGATTGATTTGACAGCCGTACATGCAAACTTCCCGAACGTGGAGAATCAGATTGAGCTTATTCAATCGTCGGTGAAATATGCGTACAATTTGAAACCCCAGGCCACGCACAAGCTCGAACGCGGATGCGTGGAAGTGTTGGACGCCCCGACTGGCTTTATGATGATTAAAAAATCCGTCATCCGAGCCATGATCGCGCATTATCCGGAGACGGAATACATCAATGACGTTGGAGCCTATCAAACCTCCAAGGGTGATCGCTTCTTTGACCTATTTCCCAGTCGAGTGTACGACAACCGTTATCTCAGCGAGGACTATGGTTTCTGTCGACTGTGGCAAAAGATGAATGGGTCAATTTTTGCGGATCTCTCTGTGAAACTGAATCATATTGGTCAGTTTTGTTATTTCGGCGACCCAATCGTGCACTTGAAGTTTCAAAAGGGTGTACAGATGAATACGGGACCGGTGCCCGAAAAGGGGGCTTCCGAACCCGAAAAGGGGGCTTCCGAACCCGAAAAGGGGGCTTCCGAGTAGGAGACATCTTTTAAAGGGCAGATGTCAGTTCCTGTGGTGTCGTCGGACGTCAACGCAGGTACGTCAGAGTCAGCGTTCGTCGAATACTTGGTTTGAAGAAGATGTCATCTTCTCTGAAGGCTGTCATCACATTAGTGTTTCTTTGCTATTATTTTGAACCTTGCAGATTCGTTGACTGATAATGGAATGGGGTGTGAATCACGATGGTTGGGTTTGGACGTGAGCGTGTGCTGAATAAGGCGCGTGTTGCGTCCTCGGGTTTTGGCAGGTACACGACCGCCTTAACCCACTTGGCTAGGACAGCCCACTGGCTGCTAGCAACGTCAGAGTATTGTCTTCTGACCCCTAGTGACATCTTGCGCTGCGAGGGTATGATGTTCCCACACGCAATATGCGAATAGCGGAGCTTTGTTATTCAGACTAGTTTACTAGTTTGGTTTTGGACCTCATCTGTAATGTTTTGCCGAAATATTCATATATACAAAAATATCTTGCATTACCACTTGTTAACTTACTTTCAATTAAATTTATGATGTTTGGGTTTTTTAAGATTGTATTTAAATATAAACTTTGGTCTTTTCCAATGAACTTATGATATTTTATATATTTCTGCAATAAAATATCGTATTCTTTAATCCATTGAATTAAGGCAGATTTATCTCCACCAAACATTCCACCAACAGTATTCAAATGCGGCCGCAAATCTTGTTGAATGATACCTTCGTTATTTAATGTAAATTCATTTGATTTCCAGTTCCCTGTTTTAGCAATTACAATTTTGTTTTTGGGTATATTCTTTTTTTTTAAATAGGGCCAATTTTTCATTTTGTTGTGATCTGGACAATCATCATAGCCACGTAATGAACCTATATCACACCAAAAGTAATATTGGCTATTAAAATAATTTTCTTTGATACAAGACTCTATGAAATATGATTTTTCTGCCCATATCATATATAAATAGGGATTGTGAATTGTGTTTTCTAAATCTAAATCATGATGTTTAACAAATGAATCAAAATACTTGTAACATCTGAAATTTTCAAACTTCGTTATGATAATCTTTGTGAACTCAATATATGGTTTACGTATCTCACATATCAGGTTATAAGATTCAATATCTGTAAATATCACCATGTCAGTTTCTACATTTTCTAATAAATTACGCATCCAATTTACATATTCATCGTGTGGATGTTTGGATTTGATTTGAAAATATCCAGTAACTAGTGTTGTATTGTTTTTTTTTGACATATAGTTATTTCCGATTCGTAAGACAATGAGCAAACACAATACAAAACATGTTACGAACAAGATGTTCATTTAATAAATATATACATTTTTGTTGATGTTCGGGACCGGCGATTATTTAGTATTTGTCCTAACGAAAAGATCGACCATCTGCCCAGTACAAAGTGTCTGGAAGGAACGAAGGGGTGGTACACGGCAACCATCGATAGTGGGTGAACATTCAATAAGTAAAAATTCATCTCAAGTCAATTAAAACGAAATTTTACTTTTGAAACCATGAATACACGATATTCGTATTCTTCAGCAGATTATGGGGAAGCCGATAGTGTACATTTCAGCATTATGAGTGCTGAGGAGATTGAGAAATATTCTGTCGTATTAATCAACACGACTGACCTGTTTGATAAAACCGTTCCAAAAAGCAATGGGCTGTATGATTTGCGAATGGGGACACTGACGAAAAACTATGATTGTCAGACCTGCAATTGTGACTTTGTCAACTGTCCCGGACACTTCGGACACATCGAACTCATCGAGCCCATGTTCAANCCCTCATTCATAAAAACCGTTTACAAGGTTTTAACCTGTGTGTGTATTCGCTGTTCCTCGCTTCTCGTCGTGCCTTCTGCGGTGTACAAGCGCTCGAGTTTGAAGTTCAAAACAATACAAGATGCGTGCAAAAAGGTGACGGCATGTCCCGCGTGTTCGTTCGTTCAGCCAAAGATTACATTGGACAGTTGGACTCTGTATTTTCAGTTTCTGGAGGCCGAATCCGTTCCGTCTACGAAGGTTCAGATATCAGCACGACGGGTGTTTCACATATTGCGCAAAATCACAGACGAGGCAGTAACCCAACTCGGTATGAACCCAACGTATTCCCATCCGAAAAACATGATCATCAATAATCTGCTCGTGCCTCCACCCGTGGTGAGGCCGTCCGTGGTGGTTGACGGCAACAGTCGGACTCAGGACGATTTGACGCTTAAACTGTGTGAAATCATCAAGGTGAACGCGAACATNTTGTCGAGCGAATCAGAAGAGGCCAAGGTGCAATTGCAGTATCACATCAACACATACATAGACAACGAGTTGCCTGGAATCCAGCAAGCAACGCAGCGCACTGGACGACCGATCAAATCGATCTGCCAGCGAATTCGAACAAAAGAGGGCCGCGTGCGTGGAAATCTGATGGGAAAACGTGTAGATTTCTCCGCGCGAACAGTTATTACCGCCGAACCGAACATTTCTCTGGATGAGCTTGGGGTACCGTCTGTTATCGCGCGGAACCTTTCCATTTCGGATACCGCGACGAGTTTTAATATTGAGTCGTTGCAGACATACGTCGACAATGGAGCGAGTCCATCTGATTACAAACAAGTTGGTGCGAAGGGTGTTTGGAACGCCGAAACCTCGACGTTCAAAGACTTGAGGTTCGCCAAAAACGTGAAGGTTCAGATCGGCGATGTGGTGGAGCGACATCTGAGAGACGGGGACGTGGTGGTGTTTAACCGCCAACCCACATTGCACCGGATGTCCATGATGGGTCATCGCGTGAGGGTGATGACAGGATCTACATTTCGAATGAACCTGAGCGCGACGACACCTTACAACGCCGATTTTGACGGCGACGAAATGAATTTACACGTCCCTTGTAGTCTGGAGGCCAAGGCGGAAGTGAAAGAGCTGATGATGGTGCCCCTAAACATCGTTTCTCCCCAATCCAATAAACCGGTCATTGGTATTGTACAGGACGCCCTACTCGCGTGTCGTTTATTGTCCACCCGAGACGAATTCCTGACCAAAGAAGATTTCACCAATCTGATGATCCATGTCGGGGCCACCCACTTGCCTCACCCAGCCATCGTCAAACCAATGGCGTTGTGGTCGGGTAAACAGCTCTTCAACCTGGTACTTCCAAGAATACGATGTCATCAGTACGCGGGGTGGCACGACGACAATGACACACCGATGTTTTCATCGGGCGACACCGAGTTTTATCTGGACCGCGAAGGCACGTACATTTCCGGAACACTGTGTAAGAAGACGATCGGACCCGCGTCGAACGGTATCATTCATAAAATCTGGTTGTACGACGGGCACGAAGCGGCGAATCGTTTCGTGTCAAACATTCAGTTTTTGGCCAACAATTGGTTACACGGGAGAGGGTTTTCGATGGGAATCAAGGATTGCGTGAACACGCCGTCTGTGGACAAGCAGGTTAGGGAGTTCATAGACGACTCGTTGTTGAAGGTGGAGGAAGTGAACGCGAAGGATGAGCCCGGAGTGAATCGAATTTTGAATAGCGCGCGCGACCGTTCCGGAAAGTACATCACGGATCGGATGACGAGTAAGAACAACCTATACAATATGACGTCGGGTGGCTCGAAGGGCAGTGTGATCAACATCGCACAGGTGATGGCGTGCGTGGGACAACAGAATGTAAACGGAGCTCGTATCGGACACGGATATACCGCACGAACGTTGCCCCACTTTCCTCGTAACCAAGACACCTACGACAGCAAGGGATTCGTGAAGCACTCGTACATGAACGGCCTGGCCCCGACCGAGTTTTTCTTCCACGCGATGGGTGGAAGAGAGGGTGTCATTGACACCGCAATCAAAACGAGCGAAACCGGGTACATCCAGCGACGGTTGGTGAAAGCGATGGAGGATGTGGTGGTGGGTTACGACAAGACGGTTCGAAACAGCATCGGGGACATTTTACAGTTTTCGTACGGCGAAGACGGGTTTGACGGGTCGTGGCTCATCTCTCAGCAGTACGATGCTCAGCGCGTTCATTTACCGATCGATATCGATCTGACGATCCGAAACGTGGATCGGGTGCACATGAACGGTTCGGTGGTCGCGACGGACGCGTACATCGAGCGGTTGTTGAGCGAGTTTGATACGAACGCTATGATGTACGAGGTACTGGGTAAGGTTGCGCGATCTCGGCGATGGACAGAGTATCAAATCGGGATGTTCTTCACCTTGGTACGCGAGCGAGTGAGACGAGCGACCGTATCCCCAGGTGAGATGGTGGGGATCATCGCGGCACAGTCGCTGGGTCAACCGATTACACAAATGACCCTGAATACGTTTCACGCCGCAGGCATCAGTAGTCAGAATTTAACCATGGGTGTTCCGCGTTTGAAAGAGTTGATCAACTTGTCCAAAAATTTGAAATCACCGAGCATGACCGTCGGATTGTCTCGACCCGTCAAACCGAACCGATTCGTCGGGGTGTTTCTTACCCACGTGAGCCAGGGCATGCGGGTCCACGAAACACTGCCTTACGAACCCAGTGAGCTTGAGTACGTAGACCTAGTTGGATTGCATGACTGTGAACGTGGAAGGTGTGTCGAGTTTCAAATCGACGACCAGATGTTGACTGATCACGGGTTGACGATGTTGAACGTTACTTGTTCGATCTTCACCCACTCGGAACTCGTTTGGTGTTCTGCGTTTCGAAACACGCTCTACATTCGCTGCTTGGACGACGCTGTGTTTGAGTCTAAAGAAGAATTCGTCTCGTACATCAGCAAACTTCGGTACGAGGTTCATATCAAAGGAATCAAGGAAGTGACTGCGATGTTTGCGGACGACCACGTCGACGATAAAGTGCACACCACAGGATCCAGCCTGAGTACGGTCTTGATGGACCCCTGTGTCGATCCTTACAGGACCTATTCGAATGATGTAATGGAAATGTACACGCAATTTGGGGTGGAAGCGGCGCGCGAGACACTCCTTGTGGAGATCAAGCGCGTGATCGAATACGACGGTTCGTATCTGAATTATCGACACTTGAGCGTCCTCTTGGACGTCATGACCTACCGAGGATGCGTGATGGCGATCACCAGGCACGGCATCAACAGAACCGAGACGGGGGTGCTTATGCGATGTTCGTTTGAAGAGACGGTGAACATCATTCTTGATGCCACTGTCCACGCGGAAACAGACCATCTGATCGGGGTGACGGAGAATATCATCATGGGTAAAATGGCGAGAGTCGGAACTGGATGCGTCGACATCATGACGAACTTCTGGGTCGGTGACGCGCCAACAGACAGTCCGGTGTACGCGCCCCCGTCACCATCGAGGGGTAATATGGAGTGCAAAAGAACATATTTTCCACTTAAAGAGTGAGTTTCATGGTAGTATCAAATCGTGAGTAATGGATTCGCTTGACATGGACGCACTGCTTTCCAAGCTTGACGTGGCCACGCTCATCAAGAAGATTCAGGTCGACGTAGAACAGCTCGTGTCTACTCATTTGGAGGAAAAGCTTGCTCTTATTGCAGCTGAGATTGCCACCAACTGCAACCAGGACGAGAGCAAAGTCATTGCATGGATACAAACGGCTGTGAACATGGAAAAACCGGTGGTGAAACGCAAGGCGTCTGTAAAGCCGGAACATACCATTCCTTGCAGTGCGAACACCAAAGCGGGAACGCCGTGCAAATACAAGTGCAGTGCACCTGAGACTCTTTGCAAGAAGCACAAAAAGATGCAAGACGATAGAACTTTGTCGGGACAGGCTTCGACAAGTCAGCTTCCAGTGGACGAACAGGTTTGGTTGTCCGAACAGACGACGTACAAACAGACCTTCTTCCCGAAATACGAGAACAGCGAGCTGGCCATGGACGAAGACATAGTGGACGACTCGGTCGTCGTAACTCACGAGTAGTTGAAGTGTTTTTATTAAAAGCAAATTAGATGAAGAAATGCACGAAACGTAACTTACAAAATTGATTTAAATAATAGATACCTTCTAATTTTAGTTAGTTATTAATGAATATTGGTAGTTTACGAAATAGTTATCCCAAATCACATCCATGGAGTATTGGTTCTTCGTCGGAACTAAAACGAAATCAGGTCAAACCCATTAACATATTAAATGACAAATGTTTTTCATTGTTTAGAAATGATAAGAACATATCATTAATTGACGATACATGTCCTCATAGAGGAGCGAAACTTTCAATGGGGCGAATTAAAAACAATTGCATAGAATGTCCATACCATGGTTGGTTGTATGATGAAAACGGTGAATTAAGTTACATACCTTCGCATACCAATGGTCGTAAACCAAAGCGGGGTGACGTTAAGAAACACAAAGTAGAAGAAAACAAATTTATTTGGTATTTTCCAGACTCAACATCAACAGTGAAACTACCAGAATGTAAACTGTTAAATGATACGAAGACCTGGGAAACGATAGAAGGTGAAGAAATTCTCGAAGGAAATTGGATGGATTGGATAATGAACGGACTGGATATTAGTCATATAAATTTTGTTCATGAATTTGCTGATGAAGAAAATGGAGTTGTTAGTGATATGAACATAGTTGAAGTCGAAAATGGAATTCAGTGTACTGCGAGTGTTATTCCAAAACCGGTGAATTTATTGACAAAATCAATTCAAGTGGAGAGATCTGCGATTAATGTTGAGTTCATTTACCCAAACACCACATGTATTCGTATTAAATTAAAGGAACCATATGAGTTTATCACATTCACATCAATTACTCCAATCAATTCAGACAAAACAATGATGTCTTGGATATTTGGTTACAATTTTAAAATTAAAGATCCAATGATGCAAAAAATTATAAAAAAAGAATTAATCAAAGAAATGAAAAAAACGATTGGAGAAGACGAGGCCATCATCAAGAGCATTATCCCCTTTGATGTCTTAGATGTGAATGTTCCATGTGATCGTTTTCAATTGACGTGTTTACAAATGATGTTGGATAAAGTTTAAAAGTAGGTAAAACTTTATCGGTTACCATGGGCAATCATGAAATGGATCGATTGACAAGAATGCTGCCCACCACGCGAAGGTACTTTGCGACAAAAAAACTCATGTCCATTGACGGTGTATCATTATGAATAATACTCATGCGTGGAATCGAATGATCGGGTGAATCCGTCAACCCAGGAAATTGATCCACCCATTTTCGTTTGTGGTTACAGAATTCAGCAACGTTGTTGTTAGCCAACAACATTTTGTCGGTGTCACCTAACGTTCTTTGAAATAAACGTGTAGCAATACACGTTCGGAAAACTTTTGTCGTTGCCATTGGAAACAACGAATTCAAGGAGGTTGTCAATTTTAAATTTTACAATAGATGGCTTGTTGTAAATTTGAGTATTCGTTCATCAGGTCAACAACACTGCATTCAAAATATTCCGATCCGATGTCTGTTCGTTGGACAAATCGGCGACTATCTTTCAAATGTTGAATCAATTGACGTTCCACCTGATGGACGTCGTAAGAATTCGTATGCACAATAATAATTATCAAACTATTTTTTGGATAACTCGGCATCCGGTGTTTTATGTTTGTACTTTTCCCAATTTTATACACGTTTTCCCCTGAATTCAAAAATTCTCGTTCTTGTACAATATACACATGGCCCGATTGACCCTTGTGTAAACTGTATGATCGATTTGGTGTGTCGGGTGGTACTACGTCAGTTTCGCAAAAGTACTTCGATACTACTCTCACTTTTGAAGAAGACAGGCACCACATATACCACTCAAATGCTCATTGGTTTTAAATAAACACTTTAAGGCATGTCCTTTCCCCACACTTTGCGTAGACTACCAAATACCGTCCAATACGCGTAATGCAAAACGCTACGAACCGTGTCTGTGAACAACAACAGCAAGGGTGTATCATAATAGATGTATTTGGTCTGAAGTTCGGACTCGAACGGCTCGAATACATCGTCCATGGTCGTTTTGATTTTTCGGCTGATCAAGAGGTGGTTGTATGAATAGCTGAGTCGTTTGAACCGAATGGGATCCCTGCAACATGGACAATGGGCCCAATTTGACCCTATGTACCACCACCTTTTCAGACAGTCTGAATGAAAGGCGTGGTTGCAGGTAAGCAATTTCACGTTACTACGTCGGGGAACAATCAACTTATAGGCGGCGCTCTGTTTACAGTCGATGGTGTTCAAACAGATGACACAACTCAAGCTCATGTGCGCTCAATCTTCATCGACGGGTAGTCTTAAGTTCAAGTCTCTTCGATCGACGGAGCCAGGCAAAACATGAGATCACCCAAATTCGCGACGTCGTACTTCATCATGAACGGGTAGTCTTTTTTGAGAAATAGTTCTAACGTGTTGCTGAGATTCGTGCTCTTGGTGAACAGGTTGATGTACTTGAGCGAAAATTTCCCCGTAACTTCGCGCGTTGGGTCGGAATTCGACGAGAATACCAATCCATGGTTCGCTTCTCCGATTATAGTCTCCTGTGAAGCAAAGTCTCCCGTGCAGTTCAGCTGCAGTTTGTCGGACCGCGCCGTGATGGTCACATGATCGGCGATATTTTGCATATCCCTACAGATTCGCTGGAAATCGTTGGATGGCATGGAAATGACCGACTCCATGTGAACATCGGGGATCCGGATTTCGTGTTCGTCTATGTCCAGCATTTTAAGGTTGAACGTGGTGCTGCTGTTTTTGTCCGAGTTTTCGATTCGTATGCAAAATTCGTGGCGATTGTCCTCGTTGACGAAAAAGGTGAGACTGTCAAGATTCGTTACGGTTTTTATCAACTTGTAAAGATTATTCATATTTAGTCCGACAAATAGTTTGTGATCACAATGGTAGTATTCGAATCGCTCAGCGTATAATTTGATATGAATTAGCGCCACATGTGATCCGTCCATCGCCATCACCTTCATACCGTTTTCGTCAAAACAGATATTCACATCATTCAGCGTTTCTTTGAGAACATCGCATAGGATCTTGATGACATTGCTCTGGACGGTTTGAATCTCCAGAATGTTTCGACCCATTTGTGTTCTTAAGTTGATTATACCTTAAGTTAAGTAAAGTCGCTGTAGTTCGTTTCCTGAGAATATTTCGGAATGCTACTGTCGATAAAGGAGAAACCAGTGTTCATCGTACTTCTCAAGTCGTGCTCAAATGGTTCGATGAGATTGTTCTTCTTCAATAATTCGATCACTTCTTTTCCAACGTACAGTTGATTGTTACTCACGTCTTCGATCGTGGGGACGTTCAAAACGTAGTTGGGGTATTGTTTCGCATCGTCGATATCCAACAAGATCAACCCGTTGGTGTTGCACTCCCTAAAGATTTGTTGACAATGCTGACAATTCTTGCTGTAGTATAAATTATACATATACCTTTCCAATTCTTTTTTTTGTCACAAATGAACGAACTTCTGTGCAAGGCGTGCACCCTCTCCCTTCGACACGACAGCTGCCGCGACGAGATGGTTTGTGTCGAATGCGGGCTCGTGTACCCGAGCGAGATGATGCACGACGGGTACTACGAGAACTCATCCGACGAACAAACCAACGAAGAAGTACGGCGAGCTCTGTTCGAGCTGCGCGTTGCGGGGTTCGACGTGGACGCGTACGACATCGACACACTGCAATGTGCGGCGAGCGACGTGTTTCGGTTGAAACCGTTGAGTCGCAGAGAAGCCGTCGTATTCGCCTTGTGTGGAGATTCCAAACGCGTGAAGACGGACAAGATTTGCCGCATCCTAAAAACTCCACCTACCATCCTCTCTTATCATTCCGCGGCGAGCGCGACGACTCAACATGTACAACACGTTACCGAGTATGCCTTCGAAGTCATGGACAAGCTCGGCGTGCACAGGCGACATCGGTTTTCAGTGGTGGAGGGTATCGAGGCGTTGCGCGTGGACGACTTCATGAACCCGTTCGCCCTTGCGTGTCTTGCGATATTATCGACGGTGCCTGAAGTGGGAGACACGATATTCGAGACAGACAAGCGGTTTACGAAAAATATGTACGCAAGGTACAATGAGCGTTGCCGACGGAGCGTACGGTAATTTGTCGGTGTCCAAAACACTGTTCATCAACAACGCCGTGATCCAGGGTAAATTGACCATCGACCCCAGTGAAGTTCACGATCATAACTATGGTGTATTTGAATCCAAACTCAGCGACATAGACTACGATTATGTATTGGATGTGCATTCATCCGGTACGTATGTCGAATTGTACACGCGCAGTAAAACAAACTCGTCGGTAGCCTCTCGCATCGGTGACGAATGCAGCGATTCGGTGCGCTTCACGGACATGCATTACGAACACGTCGTCGCCGATCGGTTCTGCTTCAGGTTCACGAGTGATCGAAGCAAACTGCATCTTGTTGAAATGGGTGATTGCGTGAAGAGTGTAATTTTATACAAAAAGGATATCTCACTTAAAGAAGACACCGGGAATGTAGTATAATACAACCAAAATATGGAGCACCTGCCATTTGCGAACGGACACGCGTGGTTGTTATCCGAAACGAACGAGCTCGCAAAACACGTTCGCGCGCAAATGTGTCGTATGTGGGGGACGGACCCGACAACAGATCGTTTTCCTGGTCCCCAGCCAGTATCCATTGAACGGAAGCATATCCCGTTGCTAAAGTCTCAACGATACCTGGTGACCGAAAAAACAGACGGGGAACGATTTCTGTTGGTAGTTACTGACCTCGAAATGGATGACAATTCGTATGCTGTTCTCGTCAATCGAAAGAACCAAGTTTATTTGATTGACGCGGCGGTTCAAGCCACGGTGTGCAAGGGCACGATTCTCGACGGAGAGTTGATTCGGACCAAACAAAATCGTTACGAGTTCTTGGTGTTTGATTGTGTGTATGCATTTGGAGAGTCTTGTATGCATTCCGCGTTTGAGACACGTGTTCAGAAGGCGGCCGAGGTTGTATCCAATATTACGGATTGCAGACTCATGAACATTCAAATTAAAGAGTTTGTGAAACTGACAGAACTGGAACGGTATCTGACTCACGTGATGCCAAAACTCACACACGAAGTGGATGGTCTCATTTTTACACCCTGTGCCCTACCTGTCGGGACTGGAACGAATTATTCAATGTTCAAATGGAAGCCGAGGTACAAGAATACCGTCGATTTCTTGTTGCATCACAGGCAGCATGAAAAAAAGACCGATGGGAGCTGGGTATACAATGCAAAAATTATGAAGAAACCAAAAAACAGTTCAAAGTCATATCCAACGATTTTGCGTCGGGTCCACGTGTACGTCGACTCGGCATTACACGAAATCATCCAATCGACGACCAATGATGTCATCATGGAATGCGAAAATATTGCCCTAAGTCCAGAAGAGTCTTGGAAGGGTTTGTTTGTTCGCGGCGACAAAACATATCCGAACTCGATGTTGACGTATTCCAAAACTAAACTGAACATTCAGGAAAATATTGAACCCCACGAATTTTATCATTCCCAGGGATAGTCCGAGTAACGAACCTTGATAATCTTTTCACCTCGATCCTCAATGAACATGCACATGTCGTACCGGTCAGTTTGATAATCGCAGTGATCTATCGTCGTTGGAGCCTCTTTGTAAACGTACAGGTTTGGTATTTGGGGTAAGGTCTCGTTCAACCCGTATTGCTTCAAACCAGATGTGCAAAACGACGAGGCTATTGAGAACCCTTCCTCGCAATTGTGGATGTATTCATGCTCATTCGTCATCTGCATTGTACCTTGTAGCAAGCTGTACATCAGTGGGTTTCTAGGGGGAGTTGCGATGATTCCGTTGTAAATCCGCTCATTTGGAGCGTACGAGCGATCGGTGACGATCAAGTAACAAATCGACGGATTAGGGAACAGTTCTTTGAATGGTTTGATTAATTCAGTTTTAATATCCATATACACTCCCCCCTTCACGTACAGCCATGCGTAACGAAATAAATCTGCTTTGTGCGCCCCGTGTTCAAAGGAATTGAACTTAGCGACGTATGTCGCTCCAAAATGTTCCTTGAGGAATTTTACACACGCAGTGTCGTTCATAAGCACTCTGTTCACTTCCGGGGCGTACTTGGTCCAATTTTTCGATACTTTCGGTGGCACGTACTGTGTATTGGATACCGTTTGCATTACCGTCGTGTACGGCACGGTTTTGAACGGTTCGCGGAGGCGCTTACATGCGAACCCAAAGAGAATGATCAAAATTATAACAATCACATACAACATTTATACTATACACATCTAAATGTTATCGGTCAGATTTCGAATGACGTAGTTTAAAGCAATGCATCTTGTGAGTTGTAAGTGTGATGACGGACATACCAACAGACGTCAAGTACTCGTTTGTTGATGTGACGCGTAGCATTAGTATTAACGAAAATNTGCTTGTGGATTCAAACAAAAACCTATACTGCAACGAAATTCGGTGCGGTAAGTTGTACACTGACGAACTGCATACGTCGACAGACGACGGAGCAACCACGCGATCGTTCGATCCAACCCCCGAGGCCAAAGGGTCGTCGGTACGCGAGGTTGAAACGAACGCGTACGTAATGGGTGTATCCAACCATTGCACCGGATATGGGTCGTCCATCCTTGGTGGAGAACATAATGAAATTCAAGGCAAGTACTCGTCCATTCTCGGAGGGCGTGAAAATGAAGTCGACGGGCATTACAGCACTGTCGTTGGAGGCAAAGGTCATCAATGTTTGGGCAATCACAGCGCTTGCTTTGGTGTCAACAGTGTCGTGCAACATGATTTCTCGATCGTGCTGAATACCGACAACGACAAACAGGCATTCACGACGGACCATCGACAGTGTGTGCTCAGCGCCTCGAACGGGACATACATTCGTCTACCTTCCAGTAATGCGATAAGAACCGATCATGTTGCGGAAGGAATGGCGTGCTTTGTGTGGGACGACTCAACCAAGTCGGTTTGTATGAAAACGAAACAGAACGACATTTTGTATAAAACGTCGTTGTTGACTTCCAAACACGAAATAGAAGTTGGATTGAGCACTGACAACGATTCGGTAAAAGTAGCGATAAAAAATCCGGATCAATCGTAGCCAAATTAAGAAATAGAAGTATACTTATGTCAATGAAAGTACAGAAACGCAATGGAGACGAGGTGCCCGTTGATTTCAATAAAATCACCCATCGGTTGACCAAGATTGTCGACGAGAATAAATTGCAAGTGGACCCCATTAAAGTGGCACAGCGTGTCTGCAACTCCATCTACGACAAGGTGCGCACGCGCGAACTCGATGAACTGTCTTCTGAAATTGCCATCAGCTTGTCCACCGAACACCCTCATTACGCCATTTTGGCAGGGCACATCTGTGTCAGTAACCTACATAAGAACACGAGCGACACGTTCAGCGAGTGTGTGCGGACGCTTTATGCGAATGATCTGGTTTCCAAACAAGTGTATGACATCGTAACTTCAAACGAGGTTTTGTTCGACGCTAAAATTCAGACTGCACACGACTATGTTTTCGATTACTTCGGAATGAAGACGTTGATGAAATCGTATCTGTTCAAGGTGAAAGAAAACATCGTCGAACGACCTCAGTACATGTTGATGCGAGTCGCTATTGGTATCCACGAGGATGACTTGGAAAAGGTCTTCGAGACGTACTCGTTGATGTCCGAGAAGTATTTCATTCACGCCACACCGACGTTGTTCAATGCCGGGACGGATCATCCACAGTTGAGCAGCTGCTATTTGCTTGAGCTGGAAGATGATTCGATTCATGGAATTTACGACACGTTGAAGGAATGTGCGTCCATCTCAAAATGGGCAGGAGGCATTGGTCTTCACATCCACAAGATGCGGGCCACTGGATCGGACATTCGAAACATCAAAGGAGCGTGTACNGGAATCGTACCGTCACTGCGTGTTTTCAACGCGACCTCGCGGTACGTCAATCAGGGCGGAAAGCGCCCCGGTTCAATCGCCATTTATCTGGGACTGGAACATCCTGATATCATGAGCTTTCTTGAATTGAAAAAAAATCATGGAGATGAAGAACAGCGATGTCGCGACCTGTTCTACGGAATATGGGTCTCCGACTTGTTCATGAAACGCGTGGAGGCGGACGCGACATGGAGTCTGTTCTGCCCGTCGGCCCTACCGACCCCATTGGAGGATGTGTACGGCGACGAGTACGAACGGTTGTACCTTGATTACGAATCCAGAAAACTGTACACGCGGCAAGTCAAAGCCCGAGACATCTGGTTTGCGATCTGCAACGCTCAAATCGAAACCGGGACCCCGTATTTGCTGTACAAGGACGCGGTAAATTTGAAGAGCAATCAAAAAAATGTAGGAACGATCAAGTCGTCCAACTTGTGTTGTGAAATCGTGGAGTACACCAGTAAGGAGGAGACCGCCGTTTGTAACCTCGCGTCCATATCATTACCCATGTTCGTCCGTGAGGACAAGACGTTCAATCACGCACACCTTCACTCGGTGGTCAAGGTGGTGTGTCGGAACCTCAACCGAGTCATCGACATCAATATGTACCCCGTCGAAAAAGCCAGGCGCTCGAATATGCGTCACCGTCCGATCGGCATTGGAGTCCAAGGGCTCGCGGACATGTATATTCGTTCCGGCTTCGCGTTTGATAGTCCAGAAGCGACAGCGTTGAACTTGGAGGTATTCGAAACCATATACCACGCATCTCTAGAGGCTTCCATGGAGGCTGCAATCAGAGAAGGTCCTTACGAGACGTTCAAAGGTAGTCCCGCGAGCAAGGGGATCTTCCAGTTTGACATGTGGCCCGACGCCAAGGTGAACGCCAAACGCTACGATTGGAACGCACTAAAGACCCTGGTGATGAAGAACGGGTTGCGAAACAGTTTGTTGGTTGCTCCGATGCCGACCGCATCCACGTCGCAAATTCTCGGAAACAACGAGTGTATTGAGCCTTATACGAGCAACGTTTATCTCCGACGCACAACCGCGGGTGAATTCGTCATCATCAATAAACACTTGATTTACGACTTGATCAACCTGGGGCTCTGGAACAAATCCGTCAAGGACACAATCATCCTCAACGAGGGGTCGATACAAAACATCAACGATATTCCAACTCATTTGAAACGGTTGTACAAAACCGCGTGGGAAATCTCACAAAAGGTGTTGATCGATCAGGCGGCAGACCGAGGTCGATATGTTTGTCAGTCTCAGAGCCTGAACTTGTTCATGCAGCGACCGTCTGTGAAAGCGCTTTCGTCGATGCATTTTTACTCGTGGAAGAAGGGATTGAAGACAGGAATTTATTACTTACGCACATTGCCCAGCTCCAAACCCATTCAATTTTCAATCACACCCAACACCGAGTGCGTTTCGTGCTCGGCTTAAAGCCATTGACGCCCTACCATAAATAAGAACGCAATGAAGTCTCTCATATACGCATTCGCGTGTTTGTTGATGGTGCACACATTTATCTTCTTTCTGGAATTCTTGTACCAAACATATTGTTTTCCAATATCGAGACTTGGATACTTTATTTCCTTTTTCACATCCACGTCTCGATTTTGTACAACAAGTAAGCACTTCATATTGGATTTTACCGAGTTTCTCAAGTTCCAGACCCGGTTGTTCGGGCTCACCTATCTATCACGGTTTTTCATCGGATGTAAAAAAATGTTAATTTAAATCAATGAGTGTCGATGTGCGTGATGTTTTCAATAGAATGAAAGTGTTTCAACCATTGGCCAAATCTACGACCAACGCGCCGCGTCCGAACGGCNTCCGCACACGCCCTCTTGGTTCGAGAAACACGGCAGGTGTGAGATATCGTCGCGTTGACCCTTCTGTGGAATCGAGATTGCTCGGTAGCATGAGTTGGTCAAACCCCGTCAGTCGAGCGTCGGTAAGTGGTCGCAATGGGAAACCAACCAACAGCAATTCGATCAACCTCGCGAATGGTCAAACGAATCGCAACAACACGATGAACGGTGCCAATGCCAATAATGGAGTCCGCGTGGGCCCTCCTGGTTCGAGAAACACAACAGGTGTGAGATATCGTCGCGTTGACCCCTCTGTGGAATCGGGATTGCTCAGTAATATGAGTTGGTCAAAACCTGTCAGTCGAGCGTCGACCAGTAATTCGAGCAACATCGTGAACGGTGAGAAGAATCGCAACAACACGATGAACGGTGCCAATGTCAATAATGGAGTCCGCGTGGGCCCTCCTGGTCCGAGAAATACTGCAGGTGTGAGATATCGTCGCGTTGACCCTTCTGTGGGATCGGAATTGCTTGGTAGTATGAGTTGGTCAAAACCCGTCAGTCGAGCGTCGACCAGCAATTCGAGCAACATCGTGAACGGTGAAAAGAATCGCAACAACACGATGAACGGTGCCAATGCCAATAATGGAGTCCGCGTGGGCCCTCCTGGTCCGAGAAACACTGCAGGAGTGAGATATCGTCGCGTTGACCCCTCTGTGGAATCGGGATTGCTCGGTAGTATGAGTTGGTCAAAACCTGTGCGTCGTTCGTCGAGCAACATCGTGAACGGTAAAATGAATCGCAACAACACGATGAACGGTGCCAATGCCAATAATGGAGTCCGCGTGGGCCCTCTTGGTCCGAGAAACACGACAGGTGTGAGATATCGTCGCGTTGACCCCTCTGTGGAATCGGGATTGCTCAGTAATATGAGTTGGTCAAAACCTGTCCGTCGTTCGTCGACCAACAATTCGAGCAACATCGCGAATGGTAAAAGTCGCAACAACACTAACATGAACCGATTGACAGATTTCAGCACGTTCGACAATCCATTGTTCAATACTAACCAGGAAACCAATAATATTTTGAACTCGCGTCCATCACCGAACCTCAGTAATGTAAACAAAAACAAAACCTACAACGCGTTTGTCAATCCGTTGTTCAATATTAACGATAAAAACAAAAATAACCAGTTAGACAATAACAACAAATCCAGCGCCAATCAAGCGATCAACGGGTCATCAAACGGTCACTTGATACCAAACAATGGCGGTAGCAACACGCTTCCATCAAACAGCAACGCAAAGAATACCAACAACTGGAACCTCCCGAACCCGACCGGTAACAATGCCAATAACAAAAATAATCGGAATAATACCAACAACTGGAACCTTCCGAACCCGACCGGTAACAACGCCAATAACAATAACAATCGAAAGAGCAACAACAATATTTGGGACCTCCCGAACCCGACCGGTAACAACGCCAATAACAA
>JGI24540J26637_10000044_pt1 | contig 38887 bp, 38 predicted proteins | sample NorSeaMetagenome_FD_26637 | JGI IMG/M metagenome (IMG submission 26637)
GGGGGGGTGACAAGGGGGAAGTTTTTTCTTTGGAACCCTGTCAAGTAAATCGTGATCAACTCTAAAATCATCATATGAAAAACCGTACCCAAGAAACCAAAACTCAAAAATCATGTTTTTGTTATTTTTTATCTGGGTGTGTGTTGGAGCCGAGGACTACCGCCGCTCTATATTGCCGTCCTCTTCTCCGATCTCTGGCCAAACTTCGTTCGCCTCTCTAGCATCATGGGAGTTTGAGGATGGGTCAAAGGACGGTTGGGCTGCAGCACCTCCTGAAAGCATGGAGGCAGATGTTTACAGCATAGGCGGGGAGCTGCGTGTTGATATATCGGGTTCCCAACCCCACTTTGACAGTGCAAGGATGCTGATTCCTGTTCCTGATAGGTGAGAAACCCTGAAATACAAAACCCCGCCTCCTCCTCTCTGCCTATCATTCTGTGATTATGGTGGAACAAATTATCCAGGTTTCAATCATTCGGTCTCCCGTGTTGTGGACTAACTGTCTCCTCCGTTTTCGCACCCAGGGCCACGATTTCTGTAAGGTACAGGTACTCTGGTTCATCAAATGTTGGAAAGTTCATCCTCCGTGGAAGCAAAATTGACACAGAAGTTCTGAAGGATTCGGCAACTGTTGATGTCAGTTCTATATTGTGGGGTTCGTCAACTGCACATTTGACTGATACTTTCTCTACAGTTTTCTTTCCTATTGTTGGGGACGGGCAATGGCGGACAACCTACGCATCCTTCTTCGAGGAAGAAGCGGATCGTTCGAGTCCTATTGTGCGTATATTTAATGACACACTGACGCAGATTCGAATGTATCCTGTCACTGATCGAGCATCCTCTACGAACTACCCGTCATCACCTTTGCCAATTCTTGGGGGGTCTTTCCATATTGACTGGATTCGCCTGTCGAATTCTCCTGCAATCACGCGAGTCACCGGTTGCAACGGCGAGACGTACTCCTCCCTAAGTCTTTTCACCGAACTCCAATTTGAGGTTGAGCAGATCACAAAGCAGGTTAACACATTCCTTGATTATCATAGGACTGACTGGAAAAGGAGGAGATCAACGAGTCCCTCGAGCACTGAGACGACATTTGCGCGGAGTTACAATTGCCTGAGATCTGGTGGTGACGTGATTACCATTGAAGGAAGAAATTTTGGAAACGGAGGGATCAACGGGGAAGGTTCTCCAGCGATTGTTCTCATTGGTGAAAATCCGTGCACTAATGTTGTGCACGATGCTAATGATCCGCAGTCGAAACTTACGTGCACAACACCTCCTATGACTGACTTTGATGATTCTGCAGTATTCGTCCTGAATGGTCAACTTCCTGGTCTCAATGATACCGTGCCATACTTTCGATACGCCGCCCCCCCCCCGGTTCCTGACTCTCTACAGGTTTCAAACCATGCAGCGACCTCTGTTGACCTGAGTTGGGCTCCTGGAGGAACAATCTGGGATGCCATGACTGTCACTGGATACGCACTATACTGGCGAGAGAGCGGCCTCGCCGCATGGTCTTGTGAGCAAATTGTTGGGAACGTTACGACGACTACCATTAGAGGCCTGAAACCAAACACTTATTACGACCTCTCCATCTCTGCTACCACTGAGAACCAAAACGACCCAGAATGGGAAGAATTGGACAAATATGGTCGTCGATCATTGCTAAGGGGAGGCCTTCTCAGTGACAAAGCATCGTATGTCTCCTCCTCTACACTTGCCCACGATTTCCAATTCATTCAGTTCGATGCTGATTCTGCTGTCAACCATGGACCGAGTGTTGCAACAAGTACAACTGGGCCAACAGGCGTTTTAGGGGGGGAAGGGCATTATGGGTTATATCTCATTGGTGACGCCAACGTTGAAAATTGCAATGCATCGGTTGTTTGTTGTGACTCCTTTGATCCTTCTGTTGGTCCATCCTCGTGTGGATCTTCAATGGTATGTGCTGCCGCAATTCTTGAAGCTGAATGGGTTGACGGTCAGTCGAGTGAGAGAATTCCTGACAACCTTCCTGGAGGAGGGAAAAGGTTTTACGCTACAAATTCAATAGCGAAGACGGCAACAATGAAATGTGGTCCCGCCCTGAGACTCACTGCATCTTCGCCTCAGCTTACCGGTACCACATGGTACGCTAGAGAAATGGAGGTGGGCGAGGGCTTCGACACAACTTTTTCTTTCAGGCTAGCCAATCCCTCCGTCAGGTGCAACTCTGATGATGATATCCATACCGACTGCAGGTCACGGGGTGCCGATGGCTTTGCCTTCGTTCTCCAATCTAGTGGAAAGCAAGCCATAGGGAATACAGGTCGGGAACTTGGGTACGGAGGAATTGCAAACTCGCTTGCTGTTGAATTTGATACATACTTCAATGCGGATCTCCTTGAGATGTACGAAAACCACATTTCTGTTCATACAAAGGGATGGAGAAGCGAAAATTCGGCCCATCAAAGTTATAGTCTTGGACAAACCAGTGAAATTCCTGACCTGAGCGACAGAGAGATTGAGGCCAGAATCAAGTACGAGCCAAATATTGATGAAAGCCTCCTATTTGATCCAAGATTTTTGGCGTCACCATTTGTCGCGCATTTCTTCGAAAACGCCGATTTTGAGAACGGCGGCATGGCTGACTGGGGGATTGGGCTTGGCTTACTCAAGGTATATGTCGGGGACCTTGCAGATCCTGTGCTTGTTGTCCCTCTTGCCCTTGAGGAAACTCTTAATCTAAACCACGGTAGAAGCTGGGTAGGGTTCACTTCTGCTACGGGAGAAAACACTTGGCAAGTTCATGACATCCTCGACTGGCACTTCACGAGCTTACGACAAGAAAGGGGTACGTATAAAGCCCCAATTGTCAACGGAGGTGGAAGCTTCAGCTGCAGTGGCGTTGACGACAATGATCTTTGTCGAAATAAATGATAATACCTGTGTTTCATTGAATTCAGTAACGCTGGACAAGTCGGTTGCGAGTAAAGGGACAAGACAATGATTGGGCACGAGTGGGAGGAGAATTTCCCCCCTTCTTCAGTCACCCTGAGTTGATCAAATGGATGGAAGAGTACCCCGAGTTGTATGGACCAGCCGGTGGTGTACCGCCTGAAGACGAAATTGCAAAAGGTTTCGGATGTAGGGGACTGGATGCCAGGGAACTAAAAGCTATTGCTTTTTACGAAAATGATTTAGGGCAGGAATAGAATATGAGGGCGAGGCAGAGCATTCGGAAAAATTTTAATGGCTTTTAACCTGGCGTGTAATTAATAAGGCTTTGGCCATTCTAGGCAAATTTGGATAAAAAATAGGTAGTGCCTAATTTTTTGCCGCATAGCCGTTGGAATATATAGCCGTTAGATCGAGTGACGTGGCGACTGTAAAATACTTGTAGAAGTTTTTCAAACCCATGGTTGATTATGTCTTGAACCCTTAAAGGGAGATGCCACGCACCACTTTTGTCGGAAAGTCGCTCATAATGCCGCATAACGTCGCTCTGACGCAACCACCACAAATAAATGTAGGGTTAATATGAAATTAAGGGTCCAAAAGCTCAAGAAAATCACCAACACTGACGTTGCGGAGTGACACCACATCTCAACTTCAACTAGCCGTTAGATGCAAATATGCCCACTATCTTCGAAATCTAGGCAATTCCTAGAATCCCAAATTTTGCCATATTATGGCAAAATCTACCGCAATAATGGTTACAAATAATTGTTTCCAAATAAATAAATTATAACCAAAGTTGTAGAAAATATGAAAAGGCAACCACAAGGAAAACGATCCATCTTTCCGACCCGAAAAGAATCGAAATCCGCGGATAATTGCACAGTATTTCATAATGTGCATTTTTTCAGTACGCTTCCGAAGGTGGCTGGTGTTGTATTTTTCGTCCTATCATTGACTTCTCTATCTTATTTGTCGACTAGACGTGTGAATGCAGTCGAGATAGAACCTGTGTTAGTCGGATCAAATCTTAGAATAGGACCAGGCATTAATGTGGTACCTGAATTGAAAAAGGAAGAAGAGGATTGGGGAAAGTATCTCCCTTCTGCCATGTCGAAAAACGACTGGTGCCCTTCTGCGGGGAGTGCTGGGCAAGCATTTGTGCAATCGATGTTCAGCAAGGCGATGTCAGATCGTGATTCCGCTTGTGTAAGCATAGACCGTGTGGGTGACGCAGGTGACGGTGGCAAGATCCTGTGCACAGAAGATATCAAGAAAAATGACTGTGTTGTCTTCTCTTTGGGCTCCCGCCTTGACTTTTCCTTCGAAGTGGACATGGTGCGACGTTTTGGTTGTATTGTACACACGTTTGACTGCACTGTTGGGACACCAAGTGCCACAAAGGTTCCAAAAGGTGTTTTTTTTCACCCATGGTGCATTGGTGGGAAAGACGAAGTCAAAATGATTTCAAGTGATCTAGGACACAGTAAGGAGCTGGGGCAATACTATACTCTTTCTACAATTCGCGAAAAGCTGGAAGTGTCCTCAATTGACCTCTTGAAGATGGATATTGAACGGCACGAATTCTCTGCGATATCTTCAATGATCAATGCGGCAGACGCTCCAAAACAAATATCTTTTGAGGCGCACTTGCATAANGCCTACGGTATGTGGGGGCGTCCTGTCTCCTACCAAGAATGGAAATCCATGTGGTCTTCCCTTGATATGTTGGGTTACAGCGTGTTTTCCTACGAGCCTAACCCTATAGCACTGTGCTGTTGCGAGTTTACTCTACATTGAACTTGAAACAAGTCTTTGCCTTTAAGAACACTGCGAGCTGTTGAGCAGGGGAGGGGGGATGGGCAGTTGAAATTCAACAAGAGATGAAAGCTCCAGCTGCACTGGCTTTAAAACGGTGCTAAGATTGTGCTAAGATCAAAGTGTTAATCAAGTGTGTTTGTATCGGAAGCTGCTGTCTCTTATTTCATGATGCATGATCACCCTCCTGGTTACTCATCTCCATCGTCGCTCTCTTCTCCATCGTCAGGAAACTCGACATCCTCCACCTCAACGGGGGTCGCATCAACTGTAAGCTCCTCGCCATATAGCTCGATTTCCTCCTCTCTCCATTTCTCCTTGACGCCCTTCATGTAACCATCAAGCTTGACAGCTCCATACCCCCCTCCAACAACAAGACCTCCGACTGCCACAATAGGCAGAGCGTCAGAAATCAACTTGGCACCAAGAGGGGGGGCAATAAGGGACGATCCGCCTCCGCCACCGGAAGTAGAGGCAGGCTGGTCCGCCTTCAAGTATACAGACTCAAACATGTCAAACTTGTCGGGTTTCCACATGTGCTTCTTCAGGTACCTCCCGGCACCAGGCATTTGCATCGCCGGTGCAGATGCATCGTACTGTGACGCCCGGTTTACCGCCAAGGATGGTGGCGCAAAACTGGACAGAGTACCTAAGAAGAGTGATAAGGCAAGGGCAGCCTTCACGAAGGTGCGGCGAAGGTTGAAGAGACCAATCAATCTTAATCTGGTCCCATTTGGTGAAGAACGGTGAATCAACCTTCCCGCCTGTTGCCCTTGTGACCAGAGTTTGTATTTGTCAGGCATCATTCTCAACTCCGATGACAGCGGCCTCATGCTCTTGCCCTCCCCTTTTATCACCAGATGGAAGCTGGAAGGTTTGGTGGTGATCAATGGGGAATAGTTTAGGTGGAAGGCAGAAAATTGAGGGAGAATTAGGAAAAGGACGTAAATAAAGAAAAGCATCTTTTCTTAAAAAAAGTGTTTTTTGTTTTTTTGGTAGGTTTTGATTTGTTGGCGTTGACCCCTCATTAATTACCTGCGTGGTCAAGTCAAGTGAACGAATGCAGATTTCGCAAATAGTATAATTAAAAAACCAAATTGGTTTGTTTCTTCTGAGGAAAGAGTTCATGCTGTTTTTTGTTTGTCCGTGACCACTATGCAGAGAACTTCTTGGCTGTCGCAATGTGGTTGGCCGTTCTGATATCCTCAATGACAGTGACGTTTGCATTTTTGTTAGCTACATGAATATCTTCGAAGCTAGAGGTGTTTCCCATGACAATTTCCTTCCATGCCTTGCTTCCATCGACGCTGATTCCACTCTTGACCTTCATGCTATTGCCCTCTTTGTCGAAAACTCCGACTAGAACTTCGCCATCGTTCACGATAATGCCCTCCTCACTGTCATCAATGATGTTGTAAACGATAGAGCCCTTACCAACGCAGATTTTGGACGCAGAGACGTTTACAAGAATGGACCCCTCTGAGGTTATACTATTACAGTCCACCTTGCTTAGAATACTTCCTGTTATGCTGCCTTCAAGGACATGCGAAGAGAAGACACAGCTAGCGCTGTCCACTTTAGCCTCCCCACAGCTACTATCCATGACACGCGATGTTACCCCCATGAAAGCCCGCAAAAGTGATGCGTCTTTGGATTCTTCCAGCATTTTCAAGTTGTTACGGGCGTAAAGTTTAAGCTGGCCATAGTCCCACCAGCATGCATCACTTCCGACATCAACGGCTCCGAACAGGCCCATGCCTTTATTGGCATCACTGAATGACTTCTTAAATGCACTGATTCTTTCGTAGTGAGAAGTAGCGGTGTTGAGTAATACGCCTTTGCCAACCATAAGTTTTTCGTAGTCATTCTTAGAGAGGGTCATCGGCATCCAGAAGTGTGGGTCGGTATCGAACTTTCCGACTTTTTGCTTGAGCTCGCTCTGGAACTCATGGCTAAGTGCTCTTAGCATTTCTGCTGACATTGAGAAGGAACCCAGGGATGGCCCAACCTTCGATACGTGACCGAGGGACTTGAGCATCTGAGGGATAGGGGATTGAGAACTTGGTTAGTTCACTACACAAGTTGAAGTGGTAAACGAAAATCTAAATGGGATAGATGCCCTGATAATGACCAGGCGAAAAAATCACGAGCGTCTATGAAAAGTTTCGCTTCGGTTGCCCCCTTACCTCCACAGCAGTGGCATGGTCAACCTTCTCAACTTGGGCTGCCTCGCCACTGTTACTAACAGCGATTACCCCGTATTTTTCCAGACCCTTTTCTTTCCATTCCTCGCTACCAACCATGTCTCCCAATGTACACATAATGTCAACGTGGAAATTAGGAATGTAAAGAGTCGACGCGGAAGGAATGAAAATCTGGTCACCCCAAAACACACCAAGGCGTCCCTTCCTCGATGGAGCATACACACTAGTTTGCTTTATGACGGCCTCTGCGACGTGCAGGAGGTGGCACCAATGTAAGAAAAACGAGTTGTGGATATTATCGGGACGGAACAGAACAAAACTTACCTAAAACTGTTATGGGCACCTTATCACCACCCACATCGATCGTAGCGGGGAGCCTTACTGCTGGTTTGTTGTTGTTTTCGCTGGCAGGCAACGGTGCAAGTCTGGTGCCTTTTCCTGCAGTGTGATAAAGTGCTGCACTTATGGCTTTTTCGTCAAGCTGCACCAGCAAATCAACACCGTACTTACTTTGCGCCAAAGCTGAGGCTTTTTGAAAAGCATAGAGTGTTCCGAGTCCATTTCCAGCCCCGCCTGCCCACCAGTCCTCAGACACAGCTAAAACCATTGGAAAAGGTGAATTGTTTGACGGACCCTTTGGAGAGCAAAGGCCCAATGAGAGCCTTCTCTTCCAGTAATCGGCCTGAAAATTATCACTAGTACAAACAATGACTACATCATAAGAGGTACTGGACCCGTTCATCAAAGATATGGCTTCTTCGAGGGTGGAACCCATTTCTTAAAAAATGGAAAGTTGTGGTGTAGCGGTATTTTTTGTCTCCCTATTTTGGAACTAACAATGGGTGTAAGTGTGTAAATAAGAGATCTTTGGTTATCGCTGTCTAATATGAGCTTACCCATCTACTTCTGCGCGCCCAAATTCCCTTTTGTAGAATCTCTTCTCCTCTTCCCCGCCAGCCTACATTGTTGATGTCCTTTCTACCTACAAGCAGTCACACTTGGTATCTTGCTGGTCTTCTCTCTCTCAATCTGAACGCAAGATACTGCTGAAACACATCGAGGCAATTGATTTCCATCGTGTTTACAAGAAGATCATCCCCAAAGCTATCAATGTGTCTGGCAGTTCTGCTGACGCGGAGCCAGCAAAGTACAGTCCCTTCCCGGTGGAGTCGCTTTGCAGGGTCCCGACAGTGAAGCAGAAGGCGTCGTTCAAGAGTTTGGCTGCGAAAGTTCTTTCTTCTGATCAGTTTGCTTGCCTCCTATTGGCTGGGGGGCAGGGCACAAGGCTTGGTTATGATAAGTGTAAGGGAAGTTTCGTTATCGATGAGGATAGGGGCTGGTCATTATTTGACTACATTATCAACCGCGGGAAGAAACAGGGTTGTAGCTCTTGGTGGATTATGACAAGTCCAATGAATCATGAGGAGGTGAGCAAGCTCTAACTACACATATTTGAACATTCATAGTTCGGTAAGCAGTACTTCGACTTACCTTGAATCCTCCCCAGACCATTGCCTACTTCGAGTTAAAAAGCTACTACGGACTCGGGGCTGATTCTTTCAATTTTTTTTCCCAGGGAGTCCTCCCTTGTCTGTCAAGTTCCACGTCATCGGAGCCAACCGATTACAAGGTTATTCTTTCCTCGCCCTCGTCGATAGCATTTGCCCCTGACGGTAATGGTGGGGTTTACAATTCTTTGGTAAAGTCGGGAATGCTGCAAAAGATGAAGAAAGAAGGAATAGTATCTGTGCACTGTTTTTCGGTCGACAATGTTCTAGTGAAACCGGCGGACCCGACTTTTGTAGGGTTCTGCATGAGCATCGGAGCTGATGTTGGAAATAAGGTGAGTTGAATCGTCGAAAAATTGAGATCGCACTTCCCAAGGATCTATTGTCTAAATCATTGTTCCTTTCGCAGGTGCTCTGGAAATCGAGCCCGGACGAGGAAATCGGGGTTATGGCAAGAGATGAGAAGGGTAGAAGCTGTGTGGTCGAGTACAGTGACATGTGCGATGCTGATAAGAGGCTGAAGGACAAGTCTGGAGGTCTTGTTTATGGGGCTGGCAACGTTTGTAATCATTACTATACCCTTGAGTTCTTGGAGAGGTTGTTAGAAACCGAAGGGGGGGTCGATTCTGCTGTCACATACCACGTTGCTAAAAAGAAAATCCCACATTTTGACGGCAACAAGGTTGTGCAACCGGAGACAATTAACGGAATAAAGCTTGAGACCTTCATATTCGATGTGTTTCCACTTTCCAAGAAAATGGCGGTTCTAGAGGTACAGAGAGAAGATGAGTTCGCCCCTGTAAAGAACAAGGACGATCCAAGTGGTAAGGTTGTTGTTGCTGACAGTCCAAGAGTGGCAAGAAATATGATATCTGCTCTTTCAAAGAAGTGGATAATATCGCATGCTGGGAAGAAGAAAAAGGAAGTAACTGCTGCACTTAAAGATTTCGAGTACTGCGAAGTCGCACCTACAGTATCGTATGAAGGTGAAGGAATCACTGGCGAAATGGTGCAAGAGGTTCTTGAGAAACAAAGTAAAGGACATACTTCGGTTGTGTTCGAGTAAACGTAGAAGATAATTTTACACAAATACAATTACTTAATACTCAGGTTTAGATGCGGGTTAATCATATCAAAGACATTGCGTTGACCCATCCATGACTCTCCTGTTCGTGTTGAGCTCCGCAGCTTCCCCCATGTATTTGAATACGTCCCCTTCTCGTGATCGACGAGTAGTGGGTTTATGGCATAAATATATTTTTCCATAACACGAGAAAGGTGGTACCAAGAAACATCAGGACTACATTTTCTATTTTCTTCAATACACCCCCCCCCAGCTTGCTCTTCAAAAGGTGAGGCCAACGCTAACATGTTTGATCTTTTCACAGCGTACCCGTATGTACCGTAAGATTGGGCCATCCTTATAAAAGGAGATGATATTGAATTCGCCTTTTTATCAAGAACAAAATCATGTCCACCAAGAAGCAGAACAAGCGCGTCTGCTGGGGTCGTCGAAAGCAAATTTCGTTGGAAGGGGCCTGAGCAGAACCGAGAGTCAAATGGAAGAGCGTCGTCCTCGTACATATAAACACAGCGTCTGCACCACTGTCATAAGCTTCCTGTAAACATTTCATAAAAGAAAGGGTCAGGCCAACCCCTGTTACTGGGCTAAGTCTTCCTTCACATACCTCAAAGTTCATCCCCGTGTTGCACGATTTTGCCCAGTTGCTTCGGAAGTGATCAAGGCGTCCACTGTTTTCCTCATCGGCACCATGGACACCATCAAGTGTAACTACCAAGTGAAAAATATTCTCATAGCTCTCACTACCACTTGTTGCTGCCGTCTCTCTCTCTCTCTCTATCATCGTTGAATATTTCTTTCGATACCTTGAGTGTTGGCCAACTCTTCTACCATGTGAATAATGGAAACGAACCTTTAGACCCAAAAAAACAAAAGAAAAATACACCACACGATATTATTCCAAATATAAGGATATGTCTGCGATTCGAGCTTGACCTGCGGCGAAGGTGGGGATATCTGCGAGCATGGCCAGTTCCCATAGGAACAAGGAGTGTCTGTACCACAAGAGGAAGCTCAAAATCCACCTTTTTTGCCCGCCTGATCTTTGTTCAAGTTTTTTATTGGTACCTGTCATCGGAACGATGCGTACGCTTGTCCGAGATTTCCCTTCCAGGCCTTATCAAGAAAACCCTCACAAACCTTCTCCAACTGCTCTGTCCGGCTCACCATCCAAGGTGTTTCTTAGGCCCCTCAAAACACAAAAAGGCGCAGTGCAATCAAATTCCTTGAATAGTTTCCCACTTAATTGTATTGGACCTTCTTCAAAAAAGTCTCTTCATGACAAAGGAAAACCATGGTCCAAACAAAGCACAACATCCCCCTTATCACCTAATGCAGAATGGTTGAGCAGCGTATCGATGCAATCAAGCTGGCCTTCTTTCGGAGTCGTACTTTCTTCGGATGACATGGGGGTCGATCGTGACCCTTTCTACGCAAGGGAGATCCCTGTTGGTGCAATCTTGAGGGGATTTAAGGACGAAGACGCAGAAATTGCCGGGAGACTCAGAAACAAGAGATGTCCCGAGGAAGAAACTTCATATTACGGAAAGTTGAATCATTTTTCTGAAATTCAGGAAAGTCGTGCATACAAAAAGCCCAATGAATTTTATGAGCTCTTGAGGAGGAAAGCACTCCTGGCGGAAGACGCTGATAGACAAACAAGAATCGAAAAAGCGCAACACATGTTTATGATGCATGCAATGGGTGAACTAAAGGGGAACTTCATCGGGTGGAAGGTTAGTTTGCCAAGTAGCACAAATGAAAGTTGGTCTGCATAACATCTCTCTAACTCAATGCATCGCTCCCACAGATTGTAACGGCAAAACAGAGACGAGTGAAACGGTTATTAATGAGGCGAATGTTCGATACGAAGCGCTCAATTCTCTTGTCATGGAGTGAGGTTGCACAGAAATACATGAGAGCGAAACATCTCATGTCCAAACATATGGCGGATCACCAACGAAAGTCTTTCTTGGCCTGGAAGGAGTATGCTCGTAAGAATATAAATGTTAAACAGCTTATGATGGGCCATATGGCTAAGTTCGAACAAAAAACATTTAGAGCCTGGGCAGAATACGTGGGAAAGGGTAAGTTTGTCAGAGAGAAGATAGGGAAACACTTAGTTGGTGCAAAACGAGAGAGATTTCAGAGATGGGCGAAATACACAGAAACGTCTCTTAAGATCAAGGTGAGTTGTGGAATCGTGATATACAAATCAAATCAAACTTCGCTCTGACACAAAATACATTGCAGCGGCTTATCGGAAAGCGCTTCGTTGGCATGCGTCGATCCATATTTATCGCGTGGTTTGTCTGGACAGAAAAATCAATCAAGGCGAAGAGGATGTTTGCGAGTCATTTGATTGGTTTGCAAAAAATGGTTTTCCAAGCATGGAGGGGAGTGACCAGTGATTTGAAGCGAGAGCGTGAGGCCAAACTTTTATGGTGTGGTCATCAAAACCCCGAAGATTTTTTCTCGCTCCAATTTGCGGAAGAGTCATTGCATAGGCTACAGCAACTCCCTCGCTCTTACGCATCCCCAGCATCAAAATGGAGGCAGAAGTTTTGAAGAGTTTCATAGTTTGCTGCAAAAGACATGATTTTTTACAAATACTTTGTAATTCATTCGTTATAACACTTCTGAAATTAATTTTGTGCCCGACGTTATTGACGTCGCACAAATAACGATTGAGAAAGGGAAAGAATCGCTCTTGCTCAAATACCTAAGTGCTGCAATCTCCATAAAGGTTATGCCTCCCAAGAAGTAGACAAGAAGAACCTTCTTGTCCGCCCCTTTTTCTGTTGTATTTGGCTTGCTATTTCTGAAGGCATCTTGTAGATCAACCGCGCGATTCTTTTCTTGCTGAACTTCCGTGACCCGTGTCATGCTCCTGAGGGTATCAGCGCCTGCGCCTCCCAATAGCAAAGCCTGCATTAGTCTGACGCTGAGGGGCGCATAGCCACTGCTCACGTAGCTAATATCGTCGGGGTTGTACACGTTAACATTGTCGTTAATGAGCTTCAGATTCTTCCTCAAGGTATTCCAGGTGTTCCCGCTGTCAGTCCAGGTTATTTCGCGCCGTTTGATTGCTCCTACAGATTCAAGTCGATTGAGAACGACAAAAAACTCAAAACCGTAGCTTTGAATGATATCCCGTCTCAAGGAATCAAACTTGGAGCTTTTGAGCCCTCCATTTGTCAGTGACTGTAGACAGACAAGCTTCAGAACGGACATTATCGGATGCTTGGCTGCTATAAGATCCTCAAGGTATTCATAGCATGTTTCTCCTGTTAGGAAGCCGTATAGAGAGGAAGGGTGAGATGACATGACACACAGTTTGGAGGGCTTTGGAGTCATGGTAGCAAGCCAGCAAACTCACCCTCGAGTATAGCTCTCTCAGTCTGCCAACGTTCTCTAAATGATGAGTTGTCAGTTGCCTTCTTAACAAGCTCCGCCAGGTTGATATGCTGGTTAAGGGATTTGTAATTTTGAGTCAAACCAGGGATTTGCTTCACGAACTGGTGTATTTCCGTGATTGACGCGTCCTTATTCTGGCGAAAGCTGGCGTATGATTCACGAATTGACTTAGCCTTGTCCTGGAGAAATGAACCGAGCTTCTCGATGTTCTGGTTCCTGACTACTTCGAACAATGAATCACTTGAGTTGAGAGGTATCGCGATCTTCATTTGGGGGATCGGCAAGTTTGAGGGAGACTCGCCTCCAGGTGATTTCTTGGTATCCTCGTCCTCTTCGACCTCCACCAGCGTTGGATCCACCTTTATGTACCCATTCTGTATCCCAACAACCTCATCAATCAAACCTTCGTACGTCAGAGGAGTCAGGAGCGGTGTGACAAAATCAACTTCGCGGTCTATAACGACCAAAGTATCGATGCCCTCCCCATTGCTTAAGTTGTACCTTGGCTTGTCCTTCCCTTGGCACCCCTCATCGTCAATCCTTTCTGAGAAAATCTTCTCAATGACACTTTGAGCCGCTTTGCCAATACCCTTGACGTTAGGTATGATACCGTAATGGTTTTGGAGCTTCATGATGCACCTAGCAACAGTGAAGTGACATCCGGAGGTGACACCATCCACAGAGTTCTCCAACAACAAGTTCTCAACCTCACAGGACAAGAAATCGTCATCGAGAGGCACAAGGTCGAGATGCAATTCTCCAACGTCGCTGTAGTTCAAGATGCCGCTATCAGAAAGTATCTTCTCGCCAACAACCGTAATGTGGGGGACAAAAAACACCTTGTACCTCTCTGTCGAAATTCCAGAGTTGCCTTCCTCGTCACTATCGAACGGATTTGTGCTCTTCTGTTTTAACGTCCAATTTTTGGAAGCCTGCGAGTGCTTCTCCAAATCCTTCCGACGAGATATAATCCAGTTTGCAGCTTGTTGAATTTCGCGAACGTCAGAACTCTTCACCATAAACACAATGTGATCTGGAACGTTCACGTCATTGCAGTCAGCCGTTGGAATGGGGACGCCGCCACCAAAACCCTGGTATTCAAGGTCGACAAAGTGTGTCACATTCAAGCGCTTCCGAAGGCCCATAGCGCCAGCCTCTACTGTGTAGTTCAAGGTTCTTCCCAGAGTTTTAGGCGGAAGAACTAGCGCTTTTGATGTCTCCACGCCAAGATTCTGTGGGGTTGAGTCCGGACCCGAGATAATGAGCCGAATTGGTGTAAGAAGGCGACGAAGACGACGGGCCAAGTGCCCCATATTCTCTACAAACCCATCAAAAACAATGACAACGTAATCGTAATTTATAGTAGTTGTCCTAAAGAGTCCAAAAATATGAAAAAAATTACGCTTTGAGGTTCATAACATGACCAAACCCATCACACTCCGGACCCACCTCTCCAAAAACTGTCAAAAGCTCTTCAAGGCCGTCGTCCCTGATACCACGAAGACTAAGAGGGCCACTTAATAGAGAGGGAAGGCCGCTCTTGTTGGATTTGGATGGTTTCATCTCAGCCATGATTCGATTATTTTACCCCTGGGGAAGTCCGAGGCATTTTTTTATTAGAGCTTTTTGCAATCTTTTTTACGTCCGATCATAAATTTCTGAGTGAAAGACAACTTCAACATTCAACTGTAACGTAAATATTAATGCTTGTCTCCAATTTCCAATCATGAAGACCGCGTTCTTCGCATATTTTTTAGAAGTTGGTTTGGGTCGTGTTTTGCAAGGTTCAAATTGATATCATTTGTAGGAATACTGGTACTCAGCGTACTGTAATATTACATACTTTCGTCTAATACCGTTTAAATACCGCGAAACTTAAAAAAACTTTCCATTTATTTGATGAAAACCTCTCTCAGAGTAACAGTATGCGAGTTTGGAAGGTAACAGTTAAAAGTAGAGAATGCTGGAATATTTCAGGGGTAGTAACTGATGTGAAGATACGATTAAGCTGCAATTAAGATGCAATTAAGATTCAAGTAAGACGTTCGGGGTACTCTAAATTTCAAAGATTTCTTCACAATACCCCTCACAGCGGCTCAGGCGATTCTCCCTTGGAACTTCAATTCACTCATCTTAGCACTACACGACAATATTATTTAACCAAGGTAGATTTTAATCGCGTGCAACTATCGGGTAGCACGATTTATTGATAACGTAATATTCCATTACCATTTTCTAGGTAACTTTGGTTTTCCCTTCAAAACTGGTCCTGTGGATCCTCAGTCCTTTCTCAATTCACTATTATTACAATGCAGCAGACATCGATGGACACTCTTGCCCACTCTAAAGCATGTATGGAGGAGATCACAACTCTTCTTGTGTCTGCTGGTTACTTTAAAGCCGGAGATATGGGGCAGGGGGAGGAATTTGATAAGGTAAGGGGGATCGACAGGATATGGGTGGGGAGATGAGGCCTGTGGTCCTCCTGACTTTTTTGGGTGGTTCGTTTTGTATGTTACGTGTTTTTGGTCCGAGTATACATCTAATTCTGGCGCTAATCTATGGAATTCCCTCAAAATAGGTTGTTGGGGGGTTATCTTGGGTCATCACGTCCACGCTCTCCACTCCTCTGCCCATTTCTTTGCCCACTCTTCTTAATGCGTCCTCGATTTCGACTCGAATATCTCTTTCTGAAGTGTTACATTCTACGCTGTTGGATATGGAGATGCCTTTTGAGATTTCTCCTCATCAAATTCAAGGTGTTGACGCTCCTGCACTGTTACCTGTGGTTCGTTGGGCAGTGAAAAACTATTCGCAGCGAAGGCAGATGACTGGGTGTGCCATATTGAGCGGTGGTGGTGGTGTTGAATTTAGGAAGCTTTACAGTGGTACTGGGGGCAAGTATGATGAAGAGGAGACTGGAAGGCAGGTGGAGGACATGCAGGAAAGGTTCAGAGTAAGGGGGAGGAAGTATCGGTTTAAGGATAAGGATGGAATGTCGCCTCTCGGAACAGAGGAACAGAGGGTTCACAAGTGCCTTCTTGAGTACGGGGAGAAAATGAGAAGTTATCGTGGCCTTAAGGGGGGAGATGGTGGGGGCAGCCTATGTGGAGGTACTGTTTATGAAGGCGAGGCTAGGAAGTGTAAGTCAAATAAAGTCTCGGGCTTTGATAAACAGCTTGCAGATGCCCAAAAGATTGCTGAGGAGGAGGAGAAAGCTCTGGAGGAATCAAGAGACCGCATGGCAAACCAACTCATGCAAGATTGCGAAGAACTTGGGTCAGGGACAAGCAATGACGAGCAATTTGCGGGGAAAGGAGGAGTTGGGGGTCTTGTCACGCTGGGGAAGGGCGAAATTGGTGACGCGAATGATGAGTACGAAAAAATGAGGGAGCAGATGCTGAAAGAAAGTAAGGACAGGGACGAGAAAAAGGAAATATACCTCGCCAGGAAGAAAGCACTCGAAAGCAACATCACCGAAGGAGCTCGAACTTTGAAGGCTGATCATGGCGAGCGTGAGCAGGGGGGGGAGGCAAGATCTGAGATGGCGAGGATGAGGGGAGAGGTTCAGCAGGAGAACGCCATGAACTCAAAAATCCTCGAGGAAATGCAAAAACTCAATGGACAAGAACGAACACTGGGCCAGAATGGTGCCGTCAGGGAACTCTGGGAGCTGGTCCAGAAAAATGAGAAAATAAAGAGGGAGGAAAAGTCTTTCAAGGAGGATTGCAAGGGGAAGATGGACGCTCTCAAGGCTGCTTTGGATAGCATTGGCTTGAACAGCGCCAAAGACAGCGCTGATAAAGCTAAGAGTTAAGAGATTGAAGGGATTCATTCCAAAATCTTTGCCAAGCATGAAAAGGTTAGGCAACTTCTTGCACAGCGCAACCTCCAAGTTGCGAGCACAAGCAGAAAAATCGACGATGTGCCTACAAGGACTGAACTCATCCAATACGAGAGGAGGTTTGTCGAGCTCTACCAACAAGTTGCACTCAAGTTGGAGGAGACAAGGAGGTACTATGCCACTTACAACACCTTAGACACAACCCGCAACTTCTTGGCAAAGGAAGTGAAACTAATAGATTCAATCATTAACAATTTTGAAGGCGCCATGCGCACTAAGGCGAGCCAAGAGGAGTTCCTTCAGCAGTTTGAGTCCATCATCAAGGGAGTTCAGGACTCCCTCTTGAAACAAGAAATCACAATGAAGAAGAAGCAAGCTGAAGTTGCAGAGAAGGAGAGTGATTATACTTTAGTTATCGAAGACCAAAGGAAATATTTCAAGCTCGTCAAGGATTTCCAGGAGGAGTGCAATCGTAATGAGGCGCTGGCACAAAAGGTGGAAAGCCTAAAATAAGGACTGACACGAGCGTTTGACCCCATTTTTCTTCATAAAGTGACATTTTTCACCCGCTTAAGGACGGATTTCGCTAATTTTTTGCTATTGGACTTCATGTCGAGCTTGGCTGTTTCCCCTTTGTTCTTTATCAGAACTCTCAATTTCTTATCTCCTCTCATTCCAGATTTCGCAGCAAGTGACGCGCACGATCCATCATTAGAGATACTTCCTTCGACAATGCTGGCGTTGAGGATTTCAGCGACCACGCGGATAGGATTCCCCCCTCCTCGTATTTTTATTTTCGTTGAGGTCTCTGTCCACTTTCCTGTCGAAAACTCAGAGCTTAAGGAGTCAAGAGTAACTGAGACATCAGGAACTAGATTCAAGTCGGCTTTAGTCGACGTGTTGTGATCGCTAAGAGGTATCAAAAGTCCCTGACCCAAGGAGTCTAAGGCTGATAAGACTTCTTCCCTGTCCTTCTCTACTCTTGACAGTACCGATCCTGTATAATTATTGGATGCACCAAAGTCGAGCAAGTCGCCAACTTCTCCTCCTGACCCAATTTGATGATCATTTTCACTCCTCTTCTTTGATTTCCTTTTCTTTGTCTTGGTCTTGGTTTTGGCCTTATCTTTCTTCACCTTTCTGTAAGTTACTTCTGTGCTGTGTTCTGGGACTTCTCTGTGCTTGCGTTCAGGCATGATTTCATCTGGCGCTAATGGAGTCGTCAGGTCGACCTTGGCTAAACCTTCAAATTCTCGTCCTCCTTCGATAAATCTCGTACTCCTTTGCTCCTCGAGCTCATCTTCGTTGGCCTCTTCGTCGCTCTGGTAAACAGCTGAACCATTGAAAATTGACATCGCGTCCTCTTTCATGGAAATTCTATCGTCGGTTTTTCTTTCCTTTTTCTTTTTCATTTTGTTCCTCTTCTTCCTTCCTTTGCTCCTTACACTTTCACTGCCACCTTTGCGTGTACCGTCATCGTCGCTTTCACTAGCACCAAGCTGAATTTCCCCAAAGTCGGCATCGTCATCTTGCCCATTGCCAAGCAGTATTTCATCATTTTCCCCCCTGCCAGAAAGGTAGAATGGCGTTCCATCAACACGGTCGATGCCTGAGGGATTAGCGGTGTCCTGGGAAATAGAAGATGCAGGTAAGGTGCCTGTGGGCATTAACACTGTTCCGCCCCCAACATCCTGGGATAGGGCATCGCTGGGATCTCCATTCTCGTCAGAACTTGGTGTTTTTGAAGTTAGATGATTTTTCGTTTCACCGGCTCCAAAAAATCCAAAGTAGACCTCTTCGATCGCTAGTTTTCTCTTTTTCGGAATGATATTATCTGCCTTCATCAAATTGTTGAATAGTCCAGCCCTCAATGGCTCTCCATAGCCAGAAAAAGAAGGAGGAGAGATTCTTTTTTGAGCCTTTGAGTTGACGGGTTTCATTGGGTCGGGAACACAGACAGTTGAGAGCGTCTTTGAGTGCTCCCTGCAAGTGTTGGCGATGCTGGGATCGACAATTCTACCGAATGAAGATAGTTCATTCGACTTGCTGTCACTGGGAAGAAGAGACGAGGTGTCTACAGACAACACTGGAGCCTCTGATGTCGTAGACATTACGAAATCAAGAAGATCGTCGTTGGTGGTGGGGGCTTGCTGCTCTTGTGCGTCTTCCTTGCTGATAATATCGGAGCATTTCCCCTCAATCCTTGTCTCTTCCACATCAAGAATGCCCTGCACCTCGTCCACCTGTCGAAGAAAACTTAAGGAAGTGAGGAAGCAAAAGCATGACGACGCACGCTCCTGCACTTCTACCTCCTTACACGCCATCCAAAAGGGCAAGTTAAGTTGGAAGATATTAAGACATTTAGCAAGATGGTCAGGTTCTGTACCAACACTGTTGCATGCCGATGCGAAAATCTTAAGAGCGGACTGCATAAAAACTGCCTGCGTTCTAGGAGGGAGGCCTAGGGACGATGGAGCAAGGATGACAGAAAGAAGCGCGTGGTGAGATCCTGCCCAGCCAACTTTGGAAGAGACAAATTCGACATTCTCGATATAGTTCGAGTATTCTCCGATAACCCAAGCTGCCGCGTGAAGAACTTCCCAAATCGTTCCCTTTGATTTGCCCATGACAACGTTCGATTGTAGAAGGAGTTCGACCATCTTGCTGACACAGAATTCTCGAACAGGAAATACTCGTATGGCAACATTCATTATCTGACTGGATATCACATCGCCGTGCTCAGTACCGTGAAGACGCGACATGACGATGAGGATTGACATGTACCACTTGAAGTCTGTTAAGAAGGTGTACTTGTCACGAGAGCACATGAAGATGATTTTTTGAATGAGTTCGTCCCTGTAGGCACCTTCTGAGAGTCGCACATGCTGCATGAGCTGATCGACAAGTTCCTGGAGATTCTTCCTCGTGACCATTCCCGTAAGTAACTCCAGGGCCCTTGACCGGATTGTGACGTCGTCGTCGCAAAGACATCGTAAGATCAAGTTTCGGTGATTGACAACAGTTTTTGGATACGAGCTCATCAGAGAAACGAACCCAACCAAGCCGAGGTACTTTAAGTTCTGGTCGGCCTCCTCAACGAAATCCTTTAGTTTCTCTGCGCAGAGCTCGACGATACTCGGCACAGTCTTAGAGACTGAGCCGTCGGCCTTCTTCGCATAGGGCAGCGCGAGGGTCAAGGTGTAGACTGCCTCGTAGAGGAGAGACTTGGCCTGGGTATTCTGGACAATAGCTGCCAAAGGCTCCAAAAGCTTGCGGGCCAGGCGTGGTTCCTCTGAGACTAGGCTGCCTAGAAGCTTGACAACCTTGATGAGCATCCAATTGTTGCTAGAGGATGTGAGAAGGCTAAAAAAGTGTGGTGCCATGAGCAAGTAATTCTTGGGGTTCTTGTCGGCAAGCTCCGTTATGACATTGACAGCGCACGATACCACAGCGGGTTCAGAGTCGTCAAGACACTGCTTAACCCGATCAAAGGTCAAGCGAAGACCTTGGGGATACTTCATAAAGAGCTTGAATAGGCAAAGAACTGCTTTCTTCCTTATGTAGCCATGGGAGTGCTGAGTCAGGTGGGTGAGATCGGGAAGAAGCTCCCTTGCGAGGTCAGGGGTTACAATGTTTGACAGGCAATTTATTGCCAAACCAACATCGTAGACGTTACTGGAGCCAAACTCCTTCTTCAAGAGATTTGTAGTTAAAAGAATCACATCGGTCTGTGATGAGCGAGGCAAGATACCGAGGGGTTACGGACAACGGGGTGAGGAACCAGATCATTGAAAGGTGAATTTGGTGAATTTGGGGATTAAGATAGAAATAGATAGCTCTTTCGAACTCACCTCCTCATTAAAACTCTGAGCTGCTGAAAGGTAGCCAACTCTCTTGTGCCCGAACCTCTGTGAGCTCATCACCTCAATTGTAGCAAAGTTCGCCCAACTAAACTCGTAACCCATCATCCTTAGAAATGTCAATTTCCTGATTGCGTTAGCCTTAACAAACTCATTGGAATCTTTCAGCTCCTTCTTGCACTCGAGAATCGACGCGGAAATGAACGCAGAGGGAGACCTCTTGTTGGCACGAATCCCCTTCACCTGGGAAAAGGAGGGTCAGCAGATTGTCAGTTACTCGAGCAGTAAAATGAAGAAGTCGGTCATATTGACTTTGTCTCTAAAAACAAGATAGATGGTAAAAAAACTTTGTGTAGTCACAGGAATAAGGAATATAACACAACCAATCAGAACCCCTTTGAACGTCAAATTGAATCAGAACTCCTTGAGCCTCGATACGAAAATTAAGGGAAGAAAGAGAGATTTACTTACCAAATCAGAAAGTGACTTCTCAAACATCGTCGCTCAATTATTAATAAACTACCAAAAATGGACAATGTATAGAAGAAATGAACATTTTCCTATTTTGCCAATTACTTTTGGCCTCATCGTTGCAGAAGTTCAAGATTCATGGGAAGCCGTGCTAAGCTTATTGCAGGAGGCGTTGTCACGTACGTCTCTGCGGTGTTTTGCACCTACACTTACCTCAAGGTGAGGCCCCCTGCTCCAAGCGACTCTGGGGAGGGTGGTGGGTGTGGTGGTTGTCATTGCGCAACTCCATTTTCGGTGCGTAGTGCTACGAAATATGATGAAATAGCCCAGTTTTACGATCAAAAAATCGATAGCGATGAATTGGTTATGGGAGTGAAGCTGCTTCGTTGGCACCTTGCTTCCAAGGCAAAGGGGAGGGTACTTGAGGTGGCTTCGGGGACAGGGAGGAACCTGGGCTACTATAAGTTTGGGGGCCCTGGAGAAAGGGGGGTCTCCGAGCTTGTGCTGACCGATAAGAGCGAGGAGATGGTAAAGACCGCAAGGGACAAGATAAAGAAAATGGGAATCAAGAAGAATGTCCAGATTGATGTCGGGGACGGTTCTGATCTGAGTCGTTTTACTGATGATTCGTTTGATACCGTGGTTGACACGTTTGGACTTTGCAGTTTTGACAACCCTGTCAAGGTCCTCTTGGAGATGCAAAGGGTTTGCAAGAAGGTGAGAGGGCCCAAAAAGTAGGGCAGAAGCAAAGCGAAGCGAAGAAAAACATGGCGAGATGGAGCGAAACTATCAGATGGAAAACGACGGTGAAAGCATAAAAATCTCTTTCCTAAACATGCGCTACACATACTTGCACTAATCGCAGGACGGCGGGAAAATTCTCTTGATTGAGCACGGTCGCAGCAACTACTGGGAGTGGCTTGATAAGGTCCTCGACGATGGAAAGGATAAACATGTTGAAAAGTGGGGATGTGAATGGAACAGGGACATCGATAGACTAGTCAAGGATTCGGGTCTGGTAGTAGAATCACGAACTAAGGTGAGGATTTCAGCCGCGTCGCACCGCTTGCAGTACTATATTCGGCTCACACAGGTTCCCCCTCCTGCTAAAGTGGCACTTTGGAACAACTACATTTATCAGTGGAAGACCTGAAAAAAGAAGTTTAAAGGGGTATCGTGTTTAAACAAAACGCACCATTTTGACATTCCATTGTATGACGCTTTCGCCACTGTGCCTACTTCTCGTGCCTGTAAACTCTTCCTATCCCTCCCCCCTGTCTCGCCCTTCTCAATTGTAGTACATCTCCAATCCCATGCCATCGTGAATTTCATAGTCCTCTAGTGTTATGTGATCTTTGTACTGAAAGAAAAGAGAGGCGTAGGAAGGGGTCAGGAGATATAAAATAATACTAGAAAGAGTGAAGGGCACGAGGAAAAAGTGGAATAAGGACCAATAACTAAAGCAAACGCGCATCTCCTACTTACAATAGTGTACCACTTCTGAATTTTTATCTTCTCCGGCCGTGTTCCTATCTGAGCTGCTACGAGTTTCTTCAAATCACCAATTGTGTCGTCTTCGTTGCATTTGACTCTGACTTTCTTGCCCAGACGATCGTTCAACACAACTTCAATCATTGTTTACCGTACGTTGATAGAAGATGGGAGGCGGGGGTGGAGCGTGAAGGGGTAAAAAGTGGCAATAGGTCAGATAATACTTTTAATCTGAAAGGTTCACTTTTCTCTTCTATTATTTTGTGATGGACGCAATATTCAATACGAAAGAATTACGGAGGTCAATCGAGTCTAACAGAGATAGAAGTATGGAATAGAACATTTTGTAAATAAAATCTAAATCATAAACAAGGCATGCAACGAATCATTCTTAGCCCAGCCTCGTTTTCAAGAACTCGCTCCCCCCTTGAAGGTTGAGAGACTCTCGCAGTTTTGTTTTTTGCTGTGACGAAGACAGTGAGCCCCAGAATTTTTTGGGTGGGGGACGAAGTGACATGCGAGTAGCGAAGTGACGGGTGAGGGCGAAAGGTATATTGACAGGCGAAGGATCAGAAAAACAATTGAGCTCAACCACATTGCCTCCTACCCCCTACCCTAACCCCCACCCTAACTTTGTCATCGCTCGCCGCCTCCGCATTTTTGCTTTGATTATCTTATCATGCCTTACCTGGACCACCCCATCTATCCATTTTTCGTTGAAAGGAAAGTCGATGCCATAGAGTTGCTTTTTACCCTCAACCGTATACCCCTTTACGACGTATTTCGTGTTCTCAAAGTTGACGAAAACTTTTATGTGAGCTATTGCTGGTGATACAGGAACACTTTTTGATGGTTTTGCAAATATCACCTGGAAAGAAATTCGTCGAGTTCATGCGTGCGCGTGGTTAGCTAAATACGGACTGCAACGGCATCGCTACCGGTGGGTGTCGCCAAACTTTCTGTCCCACCCTCCTCCCAACCCCAACCTAGAATAAGGCCAAAAGCAGACCCTCACCTTGAATATTCTTTTGCTTGGGTCGTCTCCGGTCCCAGTGTCCTCCGTTATGCTCGTTTTGTACGTTGTTCCTTGCTTTAAAAGGTCCTCTAGGAACCTCTCTGCAGCCGAAAGGAATCTTGCCATGGCCCAATTTAGCTTAAAAACAAGACTAAGATGGAAGTTGAATATTAAGCTCAATATTCAAGTCGTTTTAATATAGCACAGTAGAAATAAAGTTGAATTTTTGCCTTGAGGTGTTGAAAGCAGTGTGAAAAAGATGAGGGCTTAGAGTTAAACCTTTGTCTTACAATTTGTCTGTTTCTTAGCACTGCTTCATGAATTGTATGCGCGGAGAAGGTGACTTTCGGTGGGGAGAAACTTAAAAAATAAGTCAAGTTTGTTTATTTTTCTTCATTTTTAATTATTGCGCTCAGTTTCCACCGCCGACCTTCACAAAACGAGAACGGGCGTGTTCTTTCTTGCTCACGCGCTTGGGGCTAGTGTTTACCTCCTTAGCAACAGCCTCAGCCTTCTCGGTGAGAATCATTTCCACGTGGGCAGGCTGCGACATGTAAGGACCGATACGTCCGTGGGCACGGTAAGTGCGGCGGCGTCCTCCAGGAGCCCTGTTGGCCTGGATATGGGACACAACGAGGTTTTCGACATCCATGCTCTTGGATTCGGCGTTAGCAACAGCGTTCTTGAGCATGTCGAGGACAACCTGGGTTGCCTTAACAGGCCACCTTCCACTGTTTCCAGGAGCCTTGGCCTGCTTGGCCTGGGCGTGGTGACCGATTCCTCCGGTGTACTTGGTGAAAGGGACAGCGGACCTGAACGCGAGCACATCACCCATGAATTTCTTGGCCTTGGTGGTCTCCATGCCACTGATGTGATGGCAGATCTCACGGCAGTGTTTGAAGTGGATGCGAAGGTAGGAGCCACGAGACTTGGCAACCTTGCTCTCGCCATTGTCAAGGGTAGTGTTCGAGTACTTTCCCATACTCTGATAGAAAGGGGGGGGGGCAAAGAGTGAAGCGAAAAGAGTTAGACCAAGTGAATCGAGAAAGCAGGGGTGCCGGTTGTGTAGTATATAATGATATTCGGGAAGAATTGTTGAGGTATGATAAAAAATGGGGAAGATGACAGCGTGGTTATCTTTTTTGGGAATGGGGAGGTAGGAGGAAGCGAGATATTGGGCAGTTTCGGAGGGTCGAGCCGAGGGGTGGTGGATGGAGTGTTTTGGGGGAATTTGGAGAGGACGCTGGGTTTCGTCGACACGTAGGAGGTAAAAAGGTTTACTTTGGTCGGCGTCCGGGCGCAGATGTCGTTAAATGGACATTTAACAATGAAAACTCACTGTTATTTAATGAATTTGCTTTCGTCCCATTTCAGAAATGAGACGAAAGAAATGAGTGGTGGGGGAGGTTGAGTTAGGATGGAGAATATTGGAACGATTCCTGGCGCTTTGGGGCGGGATGTTGCGTCGCTCTATGGCGATCGGTATAATCGACCGTGGGTTGTTAAGGATTAAATTAAACGAATGTATCATAGTAAAGTTTGTTGAAGAGACACTAAAATTAGTTGAAACTTTACGTTCAGGACATTTTTTCCAAAAATTATGTAACCGCGGGAATGCACCAAGGACGTATGTAGGAAGAACCGGAATTGACAAGTGGCTCTGCAACACGGCCCCTGAGGTTCTAAAGTTTATCGAGAGTCCAATCTTCCAGCTTTGACACGTGGCAGTCTGGCTGTAATATGATGAACAAGGCGGGTACCGAAGATCACTCTGGTGCCTTCATCTTCGAGTGTTATAGCGTACACTGTATCTCACTGTGCTCCTGGAGGTGACCCATTGAGATTGAAGGCATTTTGATGAAGGATGCGGTGATTTAATGGTGGAATGGTCTTGAGGTGTCCGGGGGTGACGAACCCAAGTTCTACGACCTGGATGGAATGAATCCAAACTTTCATGTTGAGTTGAGGACCCATAAATATAAATAGGGCAATGTATATCGGGTATTAGGATTGATTGAAGACAGGATACGTATGCAAACGCTCGCCTTCTTCCCATAGATTTTTGTTTTCGCACCACACTACATGTATGTAATAAAGGAATTCCTTCTTTCCATAACTTTTTTCTTGATGCTCCCATCACTACCGCTTCAAGTTTCAGCTCTTGCCCCGCCATCGACCGCGGCAAACACTGCTCTTCGTTGGACGGCAACGAGGCACCATGAATCTCTTCAGAATTTCCTTAGAACCAACTCTACCCTATCGCAGGAATTGGATGAGTTGAAATTTGTTCAAAACAAAAACACTCTCATAAAGGATGAGGCTGATTCTATGGTCAAAAATGTCCGAGAGGAGATGGTGAAAACTGTTGCCAGCCTATCGGCGCAGTTGGAGTCCCAAATAGGGCAACTTGCAAGGCAGCAGTCCGAGCTTGATGCAAAGGGCTTGAAAATTACAGAGCTGAAGGAGAGTGGTGCGTCTTCGGCTGCGGTGCTCGTGGCAGAGATAGAAGCGCTAAATGGGAAGGTTGCGGACTTGAAAGTTGAGAATGGTGACCTGAGGAGTAAGCAAGGTGACGTGATAACAGACATGGAAAGGCTTGGCATCTTGAATGAGGAGTTAGAGTTAGAGAACAAGGTGAGTGTCGGAAAAATTATTTCTGCGTGGTCTCGTGCATCTCTTGTTGTCGAAAATAGATTATATTAAGAGCTAAACCCACCTCAAACTTTCTGCAGCGCCTAAATGAAAATAATTCAACCAAGCAAACGACAATAAATGCGCTCCAAAAGACGCTTCACGACCTGAAGGCGGTATCAAGTAAGAATGGTTCCGAGCTTGAGGATGCCGAACGACAGTGGAGGAAAGCGATGGAAGATCAAAAGATCTCCTTGATGGGAGATAATAAACGCAGGTTGAACCAACTGGAAGAGGAGATGATGCTGCTGAAAAGGGAAATTGAGAACATGAAGAATCAGAATGCGGCGATGGAACGCAAGGTCGAGAGAGGGAAAGTTTCGCTCATAAAGGAGAGAGAGGGAAGGGAAAGTGCTCAGGAGCAGTTCAAAATCACAATAAATAGCCTGCAGAAGGACCTCGAAACTTCTAGGGCCTCCCATACTTTAGAGGTTGAAAGGCTCAATAGTATCATTTTTGAACTCAGAAGGAAATTTTCTGACCTAGAGGGTCAACCTAAGGAGATTGTTCCTGACGGAAGTAAATTCTCCATGTTTGTTGACCTCAAGACTAAAAATGCCAAGCTCGCAAAACAGCTCAGGGTGGAAAAAGACCGGGCCCTAGTCAGTGGTAGTGGAATTTCATTGAGGCGAACTTCAAGGGGGCGGCCTGAAGACGGAGAAAGTAGCACAGTGGCAATGAGCTCATCTGCCAACATGGTAGGGAGAAGCGGAGGGAAAAGGAGACCGAAAGAAGTAAATAGGTGATTTCTTTCATATCCATATCCTTTCTTGTAATTTCAACTTGTGTAGCGATATTTCCATACCCTCGTGACATCATCTCGCAACCTTTTTGTTTAGCGGTGCCTCATGTGACGCTAATCCTACTGAGCTGTCTGGCCGCACCTATCCCCGATCCGTAAACATTGTCACTCCAACTGTAGTCATCGTTTTCTCCGCCTCCCCCCTCAAACATGACAACGTAGATACTCTCTCCGAACGTTGCCAGCATTGTCGCAATCATCACAAAAAGAAAGGTCGCTCCAGCCCAGTACGTAGGTTTTTTGTCTTTGAGAAGCTCTTGTTGAGCGATCTGGTTCTTTGGAATAAGATTGATCAATACTAGGGGCAATGGTGCCACGAGCGTGCAGAGGAGGCTGAGTTTAAATATTCCCTGGAAGTCGCCCTTCTCCAGCGTCTCCTCATCAACATCCCATACTGCCGTCAATGCTGTACTTATGTCGAATGCCACTGTTCCGGCAAGATTGCTGAACGTCGTGAGCATCGCATAGGTGGTGCCCTCGGCCCCAACAGGGCAGAGGCCAAGATACATGATACACATGGGGAGGAACTGGATGCCAATCAAAAACTCCTGCACCCCGTCGTCTCCGAGAGCGAATACAAGGTCGGGAATGCCCCACTCTCTGTTCTTTCCAGTTGTGAGGCAGAGCTGAAGTAGTCCTATGAAAACGTTAATAGAAGAACATACGACAAACACGATCCTCCAGCTGCTATCGAAAAAGTATTTCTTGTATGACACAATTCCAAACCAAGTCATGAGACTTGCAACGACCCCGAGTATTCCAATCTCCCATGCTCTGAAGCCAAGTCCTTCGACGAGAAATGACATCCAGGCGGCATTTGCTATCTGCATAGCGTTAAAGATGTAGATGAACGACATGGGTTGCCAGACGGCACGGAGTTGCACAGTTTTGAAGAGATCGCCACATTGATCCATAAAACTTTTCGGCTGGCATTCGTCTGCGAGCTCGACCATGTAAGGGATAAATGGGAAGATGAAGACAACGACGAATAGCCCATTGAGAAGAAAGATGGTGCTAATGGGCATGTAGTGCTCCCAGTCTGCCTTATTGTAAACTACAGCCCCAATTGCAGCTCCGATTGTGGAGCCAAAGAACCTAATAATGTACCCTTGGCCTTGCATCACCCCTCTTTTTTCCTCGAATCGGCTCCTTTCGACAATCAATGCGTCTGTCATGACATCAGCGAGCATATAAAAGCTCGTCATGACAAAAACCATGAGGACGCAGAACTCGATGCTGGGATCGCCAGCAAGGGCAAGAATAACATTCGAAACCATGTATCCGACCCAACCAATGATCAAGTACGGTTTCCTCCTCTCACCCATTATCGGTAAGCAGTCGGACATGAAGCCGTATATAACTTTGAAGCACCAAGGTACAGCCATGACAGTGAAGAGAACGTTCACCTCGGCAGGAGAGGCGTTTTTATCTTCAATGAAGTAAACGATCAATGGCGTGCGAAGGAGCTGGAGAGCGATGCCGACGCAAAAGTAGGACATTGGAAGTGCAATATTAGGAAGAGAGTAGAAGTCCTTGAGCCAATCGGGCGTCTTGCTGCCACCACCTACCCCTGCAGGCGGCAAGGGTTCGTAATACTTGAAACCGAGAGTCTCGTACATAATCACCGATGTGCAAGCAATGAACCCATCACTCGACTTCCCGTACCATTTCGTCTTCCTGTAGGCTCGCGTGTGAGTGGAAAAGCTTAACATGTCAGAAAGATTCTGAGCCTGGGAAGGACGGAAGACGGAGGTGTCGGAAGTTGATGAAAAAGATTTCCCCTTATCATCGACCTGAGTTACGAGGTAGGGCCCTTGGAAGAATGGAAAGCGAACCCCTTCCGAGTTATACAGGGGACGCGACTGGATGTTTGACATTTCAAGCATCTGGGGGGGTAATTGGCGGTGGCACGAAGAAACAAAGGAAGGTGAGTAAGAGTCAATTTCTAAGGTGCATTTTTTGGTCTCTCATATCGCAGGGCGAATTTAGGTCGATAGGTACTAAATATTGGCTTAAATACAATCTACCGTCACCATCCTCAAAGTAAACTATGAAGGCCCATCGAGACCAGTTCAAAGTCGAAGAATCATTGCCAAAAATCTCTCCCTAATAATGGATTTCAAATGAACCTTGATCACTTTCTTATTATATATGATATAGTAAATAGACGTTAACAAAATTTAACATCCCTGATCAATGATTCAGGCCAAAAATGACAACAATTGCCCAAACGCCACGATTTTCTCCTCTCTTTCAACACCAAATCCATAATTTAAACGCATCCCTCCAAATATTTACATGATAACTTTGGTCGCCTCTTGTATCAAAACTTTCGCCCATATCCCTGTAAAATCCTTCGTCAAAGGATTCTTCATCAGCCATGCCAAAAAGTTTGCTTCAGATTATTTCCCTTTTGGTTTATAATTTGGCTCGTTAAACATATATATATTATATATATATATTGGGTCTCTCTCTATTATTCAATACCTAGATCTATTCTCAAAGATTAAATAACTACGCCAAAATAGATTTCCTCCGCTCCGCCCGTTTGTTCCCCACCGTCTGCACCTGAAACCATGGGTAAACATGCGCCGAGCCTTCCAAATTTTGATGTGCTGCTCTATCGTTGTTCTGCATCTATCTTGCATACGTTACTGACTAATGGAAAGATCGAAAACACCTACACTATAGTTGGAAAAGGGGGGCAGGACTCGGGCATAGTGTTGAAAGTCAAGACCGTCAAGTGTGGGGTCGTTTATCTGTACTGTATGAGAGGTTTCGTTTACTATCACAGTCTTCTCCATGCCTCGATCCGTTCTAATCCGAGCGTCTCGCACAATGCCACCTCACTTCGTTCCTCCATCAAGGGTCTTCACGTAACTTCAGTTAGGAGTTTGGGTGAGGAGAGGGGTCTGAGAGTTGATGGTGAGGGTTTTTGGGTAGAGTGTAGGGGATGGAGTGGTGGGGAAGTTGTTTGGGAGGGAGTTAAGGGAGGGGGGAGAGTGGGAAAGAAGAAGCGAAGCAAGAAGAAGGAGGATGGCGGCGACAAATACGTGGTAGGGGACGGTGCAAAACAAGATATGGTTACGAGTGGTGCGAAGGGGGATGAAGCGGGGCGTGGAAGTGATGCATCTGCGTTTGAGGAGTCTGAGGGGGATCAAGCCAAACCAACTTTCTATCCTCAAGCAGGAAAGGGGAAACTAATCGCACAACTTCTCACCCCGCCGTCGCCTTTTTCGCGATACTCCTCCCCCTTCGTCTCTTATGTCGTTGGCCTTTTCTCGAAGAGGGAGGGTGTCGAGATTGACGTCAAGGCAGAGGTTTTAGAGGAGAGTCAGGATTTGTGGGCGGGATTTGAGCACTTTTTCGAGAGCATTGTGAAGAGCGTCGTCGAAGGAGGGCTTGGAAGGGGTGGTAGCATTGACCATTCCTGGCTTGTGTATGAAAATCTTGGGGTTGGAGGTGAAGAGGAGAATGTTAAGTTTGTAGCAGTGGCGTCACCGTATCAAATTAGCGGTGGGATAAGAGAGCCTGGAGATTTTTTGGGGTATCTCGGGAAGGGGATGGATGCCAGATCTAGGCTCGAGAACTTATTGACCTACGAAAATGTCAAGGGAAAGAACGAAGATAGGATGAGGGCATTGGAGAGAAATCTGAATGCGAAGTGTAATCTGCTTGAATTCCAATCATTGCACTGCTCCGTCAGTGGCTGGTTGTGCTCAAGGCACAGTGTAATTGTCAAGGAGGTATTAGGGGTGATAAAGATGGGGATTGAAAGTGGTGAAAAGTGGAAGGATATGGAAGAGCTTATTGACAGACAGAGGAGGGCCGGAAGTCCGGCGGCAAGGGCTGTAAAACAAGTGCAGTGGGAAGAGGGGGGGGTTGTAATTGATTGGACAGGATTGGAGGAGGAGGGGATAATAGCGAGGTGGGAGCTAGAGGAGGGTGAAGAGTGCAAGGTTGACTGGAGCGGTTTCAACAAAAAGGAGCGCAGGACTGAGGTAGATCTCTACGAGAGTACTCTTAACGCATTTCACTCCGTAGGTGGCAACGTCAGAAGCTTTTATGATAAGAGGGCAGAAGCTCGAAAGAAGATTGAGGGAGTGAAGGAAAATGAAGGAAGGGCAAAGAAGGCTGCCGTCAGAAGGAACGCAAAGAAGGAAGTAGAGGCCAAAGAAAAACTTAAATCCGTCGCTCGGGGTGATAGGGACAGGATCAAGGGGGAAATAGGAGGAATGGAAGAACGGATGAAAGGAGTAAAGTGGAGCATTAGCCAAGAGGGATACTTGTGGATATGGACAGAGAACAGACAGGAAATGCAAAAGGCGTTCGAAAGATACGTAAATGATGGCGACGTCGTCTTAGGGAATCCTGACGAAGAAGGGTGGGCGTTCATAATTGCAAAAAAGAAAAAGGATGGAGAGACAGTGAGGGTCGGCGAAAGGGTTAAGGAAGAGGTTGGAAGCTTCGTTAGTACAAGGTGGAAGGGGTGGGGGGAGAAAGAAATTGGGAGGTACTGGACTGCTGAGGTTGCAGAATGCACCCTTCTTGACGGGGATGGGAGGAGGGTCGAGGCGATAAGGGTCCTTGGAAAAAAAGAGGAAGGTCGGGGTGGGCTTGAAGTTGGCATAGGAGTTTTATTTAGGACAGAAGATAGTAGACCATGGGTTGAGAAGGAGGAGTGTTACTTATGGACCAGGAAGGGAGGGAAGGAGGCAGATGTTGGAGGTAAAGGTTGGAGAGAGGGGGAGGAAGAAAGAAAAATGAACGCCAATTCTGTCCCATCTGCAGAAACAAGTTGTGTTGAGGATGGAACCAGGGGGGGAGCGGGGGATGCAGAGGACGCCACGGTTAAGACCCCCGAGGCGTTAAAGAAACTAGAGCCAACTGTTCTCACGGCTGAACCCTATTTCGGAAAAAGCAAAACCTCGCCGTCTACGCCCTACCCTGTGACCAAAAAGAAAGGCCTTAGTACTCACGACCGGAAAATGGTAAAAAAATACGGTAGTCTTGAGGCCGCCGCGGAGGCAAAAGCGAAATTGGCTGCGGCAAAAAAGGACCAAAAATTGTCGAAATGTGCGTCGCCTGGAGAGAGCGGAAAGGAAACTACGGGGCAAACTACAACAAAGAGAAAGAAGGTGTCAAAGAAGAAGCAGAGGAAATACGATGAGCAGGATGAAGAGGACAGAAAAAATGCCATGATTGCACTTCATGGCAAAAAGACTCAACTACAGGTGGTTGCAACAGGCGAACGTCTTTCTGAAGAAGAATGTACGGAAGCTATCCACCAGGAGACTTTATCGATTATTTCCCAACTTCCACCAGATGTTCAGGCTGCATCAAACTCGCTTCTTGCAAAAGTTACGATTCCTACTTCTTCCTTCTCCACCATCCAAACCCTCGATACGCAGCCCAGTATGCTCGCTGCGCTCAGCCGTTTTGGTGATATCCTTGGCAGTAGCGGGAACCCCAACCCTAGCGACGTTGGAAAGTCTTTCATGGGGGTGGTGAGGACAATCAGAAAGTTTGGTGTAGAACCTGCTCCTCGCAAAGACCTTTCGTCTGGCATGGATCTTTCCCAGCGAGTTCCTTTCGACGCGTCGCCATCACTCTGCCACTGGACCGCCAACCCATCCTCATCCGACAAAATCTTGTATGCAAAGATTGTTTTAGGTAACGCTCATGCAATGAAGAGTTGGAAGTACAAGGTCAAAGTTGTGCCTGGGACAGGAAAAAGGGGCAAGATCATCAAAGGTGTCAGGAATTTCTGGACCAAGGGAAAGCACAGAGGAACTGAGGAGGAACGCAAGTTGAGGGAGAGGGAAATTGAGTGTATCAATGGGATAAGCGAACAAGAAGCTGCAGATGGGTGTATAGGTGATGTTCGTGTAGCTGAGAAAGGATTCAAGTAGGTGGCGGTCTAAAGATTCTTCGTTTTAATTACTTCGAGCAGAGCTTCTGTAGCACCCGGGGCCTCGTCCATCAGTTTGTAGCAAGCCCGCATTGTCTCGGGCAAGATATTATGACCAATAAAAAATGCTGATTTGTCTCCACACTTTCCCTCCCAATGCAGGGAGCCTGCGAAGCGCTTGCTTGTGACAAATTTTACCTTGTTCTTCAGTCTCCCCTCATCTAACCAGATACCTAGAGAAGTATCCTCGCCTTGATACTCAAACAGATCGGGACGCTCGTCCGAGATGAATTGGGCGATCGGACGGGTTACAGAGTATCCGCTATTTCCGGCTGCCCAAGGAGGGTAAACATTTGGCTTGTAATTGAATTCTTTGTTTTTTCCAGAGGTACGTTGACCAGTGTGATCGACAATCGCGTGTGGCTTGATGTTACCGATAAGCATGGGAACGTTCGAGTCGTATGTTCTGATGAGATCATTAGAGATGGTGTCCACACGAATGAAAGAGTCGTCATCTGTCTTGACAAAGAATTGTGAGTTGGTGTTCATAATACCCCAATGAAATGCAGCCTTGAGCTTATGTGGAAGATGACGATAGACCTCGGTGACATCCGATATTCGAATTAGATCGTGATTCTTGAGTTGTTCCTCGTCCACGAGCTCAGAGTTTCGCTTGGACTCCTCATCATGCGCTGATTGCTCCTTAGGAGTCGACTCTGTTCGACCGCTCGGTGACTCAGTAGACCGTTCACAAAAATATTGGTCTCGTTGCTCTTTCGGAATAGGGCAGGGGACACCGATTACAAAGTAAACATTGTCATGCCCAGAGGCCCAGGTTTCTCTTATTGTCTGCCTCGCCGCCAAATTGGCATAATAGGACATCACGAAAATGGAAACTGGGGATGATGACTTGTGAGTTGTCCCAAGGAAGGGAGGCGTGGCATTGCCGTCTTCAAAGGAAATCTTTTGGCCGCCTGCAGCAGCCGCAGCCAAAGCTGTAGGAGATGGGGAGGGGGGTGTGGCTTGAGTCCGGGACGTAGTAGAGTGTGGGTTTATTGGAGGGGAATGGTCGGTCCCCGGTGAATGATCTATCTGCGTCGATTGCTCAGACTGGATGCGAGGTTGACTACTATCGGCGGCAATGGACAAGGGGGCATGAAGAGGTTCAAATATCAACTTTTCGGGGGAATCATTACGTTCGGGGTCTGTAAACGTACGAGTTTCGGAGGTAGTCTTGATTGTGGCGGCGTGGTTGTGAAAAGATGAAGAACTATTAGAAGAAATGTTTAGGAGCTGCCGAACGATCACCAAGCATGACAGAGAGAGAAAGAGAAGCAGGCAAACACGGACTTGAGATAGCTTCAGACGCATCGACGCGAAGTATCAAGCAGCGAGGACTCCCTATCAAAAAATTTGGGGGATTCAATCAAGGCCTTCTCACTCTGTTGTGTCCCAACAAAAGACTTCATTTTTAGGTAGATACATGGCAACTGAACAAGAATGGTTCTATGTTGACGAGAATTCCGAACAAGGTGAGGCCGCTGTTCTTTTTTGCTTCCCGTGCCTTCTTCTAAAATTATGAGGATCTTACCCTTCCGTCTTCTCGATGCAATCCACCTCAAAATCTGCACTTCCAATCCTTTTCAGTGGGTCCTGCTTCGACTTCATCACTCCGAGATCTGTACAGGAGGAAGGTCGTTGATGATGAAACATTTTTTTGGAAGGAAGGCCAAGCTGAGTGGTTGTCTCTTGCGGATCTTCCACAGCTAAAGGCCAAACTGAAACCCCCGATTCCGCCAAAGCCGTCCGCGGTGAAGAAGGCCCCTCCACTCCTTCCTAGACCCTCTCTTCCTCCCGCGGTGAAGCCGGCGTCCCCGGCGACTCCAGTACAGCAGAAAGTCATCCGAAAAAAGTCCATCTCATCTCGTTCCATGGCCCGCGCTTCTGCCGAGACGAATTGGGTGGGGAAATCTACCGTTGACGGAGCTTTGTACTATTTCAATCCCTCGACCGAGGCAGTCGCGTGGGACAAGCCCGATGTCCTCAAGACTCGTGAGGAGCTGGAGACTGATTCTGGTGAATGGGTCTGGGCAAGCGATGAAAGTGACGTCTGGGTCCCTGCTAGAGTCGTCGGGAGGTCCGGTTCATCTATCACGTTGCAGCTTCAGAGCGGACAGCGACGCACTGTGACCCAGGATACAGATAAGGAACCTCTTTGGCCTTTAATGCTGAGCAGCCTCAGGCATATCGAAGATGACCTTGTGATGATGGACGACCTAAATCAGGGACTTTTGATGCATGCCGTCAAGGAGCGGTATAGGAATGACGATATATATACGTGGGTTGGAGCTAATCACAGCGTTCTTGTCAGCGTCAATCCTTTCAAAATGTTGCCAATCTACACAGTCAGTATTATGGAAGAGTTCTCCAAGCCCTCCCCGAACAATCTTCCTCCTCCGCACACGTTTGCGATTGCACAGAGCTCGTACATGAAGCTTAAGCTTGGCCGTGCCAACCAGGCAATTCTTATCAGTGGTGAGAGTGGGGCAGGAAAGACTGAAGCGACCAAACAGTGCCTCAGTTTCCTCGCCGAGGTTGCTGGAAGTGAGAGTAATGTTGAACAAAAAATCTTGAATGCAAACCCGGTGCTAGAGGCTTTTGGGAATGCCAAGACTCTTAGGAACAACAACTCTAGCAGATTTGGCAGGTGGATGGAGATACACTTCCAAGAGAGAGGCTCCATATGCGGCTGCAGAATTGAAAACTACCTCCTTGAAAAAGCAAGGGTTAGCTTCCAGACGGAAGGAGAGAGAAACTACCACATTTTTTACCAGATTTGTTACAGTGGTGTTGGAGAGAGGTGAGGTGTTGGATGGTTTGAGTTGGCGGGATATATTTACCCTCTAGTGATTGTTCTATTCGCTCGCTTGCTCACTCGTTCCCTTGTACCGCTTCTTTCGTATTCTTTAGATTTGGCGTCACGAAACCGTCCTCATTTCGCTACCTCTCGCAATCCGGTTGCGACACAGTTCGTGGTATTGACGACACAGCCGACTTCAATGACGTCTGTCTGGCCCTTACCCAGCTTGGTTTCGATGAGAAAGAGCTAGATGAGTTGTTTGGGCTAGTTTGTGCCATCCTTCACCTTGGGAATATCACTTTCAGTTCCGATGGTGACCAGGGCTCCATGGTAGATCCTTCTAACGCTTCCTTGAAGCTAACTGCCACCCATCTCTCCGTTTCTGAGGAGACCCTTGCTAGGGCACTCTGCGAGCGCTCTATAGAGGTACGCGGGGAGAAGAACAGAATCCTCCACAAGCCCATCGAGGCCACCGAAGCTGCGGACTCCCTCGCCAAGGCAGTTTACAACAATATCTTCGACTGGCTTGTCACCAAGATCAATAGCAGTGTCGAAGGTGAGAGAGGCCTCTTCATCGGCGTCCTAGACATCTTCGGTTTCGAAATCTTCAGGAAGAATTCCTTTGAGCAGCTTTGTATCAACTTCACCAATGAAAAGCTGCAACAACATTTCAACAAGAATACCTTCAAAGAGGAAGAGAATGTTTATGTTTCTGAGGGTATTGAGTTCACGAAGGTCCCCTTCATCGACAACCAGCCAGTGCTTGACCTTATTGAGAAGAAACCTTTCGGTTTGCTCGTTTTGTTGGACGAGGAGGTAAGGGTTAGGTTTACTGATGTATATCCATTTACATAATTCTCTGCACGATAAACACTGCGAACCACGTTAAATCCAACTAACCCTCTACCTCGTCCTCCGTCGTTCCTCCTGCCCTCCCCTCCCCCCCCCTTTGCCAGATCCGCCTTCCTAAAGGTTCCGACTCCAAGTGGCTCGAGAAGTGCGACAACAATCATCACTCTCATGATTGCTGGCTTTCGGACAAAGCTGCCCGCATGCATATGGATAAGTCTTCCTTTACTGTTAGGCACTACGCTGGAGATGTTGAGTATGACTCTTCGGGTTTTTACGACAAGAACAAGGACGCACTATTCAGGGATCTATACGACATGATGACATCTTCCAGCAGTAGTGTGGCACACGCTCTCTTTCCGCCTAAGGACAAGAATCCGAGGCGTATCGTTTCAATCTCAGGCCAGTTCCGCACCCAGCTTGTGGAACTCATGAAAATCGTTAATGAGACGCAACCTCATTACATTCGCTGCGTGAAGCCTAATGATGCAAAGAAGCCTAATCAATTCAACGCTATTATGAGCCTTGAACAGATGACTTACGCTGGGGTATTTGAGGCTGTCAAGATCAGGAAGTCTGGGTTCCCCTTCCGGCTCAATCATCGTGCGTTCGTTGCTCGATACCGCTGTCTTACGAAAGGGCGTACCTCCCTTCCAGTGAGAGGTGGTGATGACAGGGAAACTACTAAGAAAATCATGGGCTGCCTTCCCCAGGACTTCAGCAAGGTGCAGATTGGCAACACCATGGTCCTTTACAGGGCAGAGGAACACAGGATCCTTGAGCTTCTTAGGAATCTTGCTCTTGAACTCATCATCCCGGTTGCGCAGAGGGGGGGCAGGAGAGGTTTGGGACGCAAATACATGAAGAAGCTGAGAGAGAGCAAGATGATCCTCAAGAGTGCCTACGACTTGGGGAACAACGCTGCAAGGTTGGACGATGCTATCAAGAAAACTAATAGATTGCTCGGTCCGATGAGGACGCTGTTTCAGTTCGAGCCGGAAGAACTGCGGTTTTGCAAGGAGCTTAGGTTCAAGCTCCAGGAGAGGGTTGACCTTGTTGCCATCATGAGGGGACTAGTGGATAAGGAGCCGATGTCAGTGTATTCTGATCTCGGGTGTGCCATCGTGCGCGCAAATAAGATCAAAGATATCCCAGGAACGGCGGAAGACATGGCTCTGGAGGAGAAGTGCCGTGAAATGCTCAAGACTTGTGCCGGCCCTCGACTTGACCCCCTTGCCGAGGATGCTCTTTGGCTTCTGAAAAGGGAAGCCATGGTTGATATTTTTGCACAAGCTAATGAGGTGGGCTACAGTAACCCCGAAATTGAAGAAATTAGAGAAAAGTTGGCTCTCAATGAGGAGGCCTTTGTTAAGCTTCAGCTCAAGAAGGCCAACGAGCTAAATGATCCCGATAGAGTCATCAACAGAGAGATTAGACTCAAGGAGCTCTACTTAGACGCGTACGGGCAGATGTTTACGCTCGACAAATTCAGCTTGCTTCGTGATCCTGACGAGTGGGCAAGTATGAAGATGTTTGGCTTCGCTTTCAAGAAGGACCAAATCGCGGCTGGGTTCCTCTACCACACTATAACTCCTATCCACGCTTCGCTAACGATGCTAGATTCTTCGCTCAACAAGGAGGCTGTGAAGATGTTCAAGAATATCATGGGCTACATGGGAGATAGAAAGTTCCCGTATCCCGACACCCTCGCTCAGGAAGTAATCGCCTGTGGCCTCGCGGGGGACGGGTTGCGCGCCGAACTGTACGTCCAGGTCATGAAGCAGCTCTGCGATAACCCTTCCTTCGCATCAGAGACAAAGGGTTGGGAGCTAATGAGCCTTTTCCTGAGCGTCTTCCCCCCTCCTCCGAGTGTGGAAAATGTCCTCAGTATGTTCCTCAGGGAGCACTGCGACGAAGATAAGAGACAGAAGTACACTCAGAGCCTACACATGATCATCTATGGCGGGGCTAGAAGGAAGGCCATGAGCATGAGCGAGATCCCCCATACCGTCGCCAACTTCTTCAACAAACCCATTACAGAGAGATACCAAGCTGAGGATTTTGTCGGAGTCCAGGCGAAGTTTGGAGGAGGCGGAAAGGTGGAGGGGGGGGGGGAGGC
>JGI24540J26637_10000045_pt1 | contig 38861 bp, 32 predicted proteins | sample NorSeaMetagenome_FD_26637 | JGI IMG/M metagenome (IMG submission 26637)
GACAGCTAATTCAGTATTAATAATTTTAAAATCTAAAAAAGTCAAATTAAATCTTTCTGACCTTAATGATTCTTTAGAAATATTATCTTTTCTATATGATGACCATAATTTTTCATTGTGTGCAGTATATGATTTAATAAAATCATCTACACTACTAATACCTCNTGAATAAAGTGAGTATTTTTTAAAAATATCAATTAATGTTTTTCGAGCATTAAGATCAAAATCCCATAATGTTCTATCTAAATCTAAAAAAACATCTGATATATTCATGCGTTTAAATTAATAAAAAAAGGCTTATCAAATTAAGATAAGCCTTTTCTATTTATAATAGTACAAGTGATTTACTAAGCTTTTGCCTTTGCCTTAGCCTTAGTTTTCGTTAGCGAATTTACATGCTTTGTAAGTTTTGATTTAAGATTAGCAGCTTTATTATTATGAATAATATTTGATTTTGCTAGCTTATCTAACATAGCCGTTACCTTAGGAAGTAAAACTTCTGCTTCTTTCCTATCTTCTAATCCTTTTAAATCTCTCACTGCATTTCTAGTTGTTTTGCTTTTATACTTATTTAACAACCTCTTAGTAGCTGTTTGTCTGATTCTTTTTAATGCTGAAATATGATTTGCCATAACTATTTTATTTTATTTGTAGCCCGACGGAGAATCGAACTCCGGTTACATGGATGAAAACCATGCGTCCTAACCACTAGACGACCGGGCCAAAGTGATTTCTCAATCAAGGCTGCAAATTTATACTTTTTTTAAACTCTGACAAATATTTCAATATTATTTATTTTCATGAGAAAATTTATAACCTAATCGCTTTGAAGTTTTAATTTTTTGATTCATACTCATTTCTAATAAATGATGTACAGACACTAATCTAATATCATTAAAATTTGGAGTATATAAATCAAAATTTAAAGTAAAAACCATACATACATTAATAATCTGATCTAATAAAGANACTGTTATCTTTTGATTAGAAAAATCATTAAATAAAGAGCCTAATTCATTATCTCCCTCAACAAAAAAATGTTTTTCATTATTAATAAAGATCCTACCTATTAAAACTCCCTCATCATTTAAGCGATTATATTTTAAAGAATCTGAAAGAAAATTATAAATATTAATAACACCACAAAAACTTTTTAAGTTATCATCTTTAATATACTTTTTTTTATGAATTTCGTGATTAGGAGGAAAGTCAAAAATATTAGAATGCATATGAAAAAGCAAAGTATCTCCCGCAAATTTTAATTGTGCATCAAATTCNCCATTAGAGCTAAAATCTAAATTAACATTTTTGGATTTATCAGTTAACAAATNAGAGAGCNATTGCTGTTTGTTTTTTAAGGCATTAACCAAATCATTAAAAACCTCTTTTGTATTACTATAGACTAATTGCTTAGTTGCAGATTTTTCATTAAGTAATTTAATAATTGTACTTTCTTTTTTCATTCCTTAATAAGCTTTAGCAAATAATACCATTCTCTCTGATTTATCTCCGCTATACACACAGTTACCTTCAGTATTTTTAGTATCTCTGGGTATACATCTAATTGTAGCTTTAGTATCTTTTTTAATAGTATCTTCAGTCTTACTTGTACCATCCCAGTGCGCATATACAAAACCTCCTTTATTTATTAATGTCTTAAACTCTTCATATGAATTTGCTATATGTGTATTTGCTTTACGAAAATCTACTGCTCTGTTAAATAAATTCTTTTGTATTTCTGTAAGAAGACTATCTACCTTGTCCTCAACATTAGCAATTGGAAATGTTTCTTTTTCTAAGGTGTCTCTTCTTGCTATTTCAATAGTACCATTATCTAAATCTCTCATACCAATTGCTAATCTAATAGGAACTCCTTTTAGTTCGTATTCTGCAAATTTCCATCCTGGTTTGTGAGTATCTCTATTGTCAAATTTAACTGAAATACCTTTAGATTCTAAAGCTTCTTTAATACTTATTACAGATTGTGTTATTCTTTCTAATTGTTCTTCACCTTTATAAATAGGAACAATAACTACTTGAAAAGGAGCGAGCTTAGGTGGTAATACTAAGCCTTTATCATCTGAGTGGGTCATAACTAAAGCCCCCATCAATCTTGTAGAAACCCCCCAAGAAGTTGCCCAAACATACTCTTGGGTACCTTGTTTTGTTGCAAATTTCACATCAAAGGCTTTTGCAAAATTCTGGCCTAGAAAATGAGAAGTGCCTGCTTGTAAGGCCTTACCATCTTGCATTAGTGCTTCGATAGTATATGTTTCTAGAGCACCAGCAAAACGTTCATTTTCAGATTTTGCCCCAATAATAACTGGCATTGCCATAAAATCTTGTGCAAAATTTGAATAAAGATTTATAATTTTTTCAGTTTCTTCTAAGGCTTCATCTTTAGTAGCATGAGCTGTATGACCTTCTTGCCAAAGAAACTCAGCAGTTCTAAGAAATAAACGCGTTCGCATCTCCCACCTGACAACATTAGCCCATTGATTAATAAGTAAAGGCAAATCTCTATAAGATTGAATCCATTTTCTATATGTATCCCATATGATTGTTTCAGATGTTGGTCTAACAATTAATTCTTCTTCTAATTTCGCATCTTCATCAACAATTATACCACTACCATCTTCAGCATTTTTCAAACGATAATGAGTAACAACTGCACATTCCTTTGCAAATCCATCAACATGAGATGCTTCTTTACTGAAATATGATTTTGGTATAAATAATGGGAAATATGCATTTACATGTCCAGTTTGTTTAAACTTTTTATCAAGTTCTGCCTGCATTTTCTCCCAAATTGCATATCCATATGGCTTAATTACCATACATCCTCTAACACCTGAATTTTCAGCTAAATCAGCATTCTGAATAATATCATTATACCATGTTGAATAATCCTCCGACCTTGCTGTTATCTTTTTTGACATTTTATCTTAAATAATGTAATTTTGTGGTACAAATACCGTTATTTTATCATACAAAACTAATTAAATTAAAACTTTATAAAGAAATTAAGATTTAAAAAAAAAAATTATGAAAAATCCATCATTACTTTATCTGTTCCTTTTTATTTTATCTTCTTGTATTTCAACAAATCAATCTTTTTTTGCAGACCCTAACTATTTATCTAGCGAAGAATTTAGCTCTGCAGAAACTATAAATGAATCCTACCCTGCAGAAATTGTATCTCAACAAGACACTTCAGAGAATATTGATGAGGAATACTATATATCTGATAATTATTATGACTTTACATATTCATCTCGAATAAGAAGATTTCATAATCCAATAATGTATAATTACGGCTTCTATTCTGGTTTTTATACAGATTACCACTGGTACAACCCTGACCCATTTTATTGGGGAAGTAGTATCTACTCTGGATATAATTGGAATTCTCCTTATTATTCTTTTTCACCATATTATAATTACTATTCTCCTTTTCATTATGATTATTACTCATGGAGTCATCATGGACATCATGGACATCATGGATACAATAACTATAATCAAAATTCAAATTACTATAATAGTTATGATGAAAATAGTTACAGCTATGGACCTCGAGGCTCGCTAAGTACTAAAAGCAATATAAGTATTAAAAGTAAGCATATAAAAAACAAATCATCACTATCTAATTACGTTCCAACTCAAGAGTCTATTGGATATAAAGAAAATTTTAAAAATAAGAAACCCTCAAACATTAAGTCAAATAGTATTGTAAATACTCAACAACAGACAAAAAATAATACTTCAAAAAACTCAATAAAANGTAACTCATATAAAAAACCTAACTANAGCAAAAAGGAAAATTATAAAGCAAAAAATAATCGATCAAATTCTTATAAAAGCCGACCTTCAAACTCGCGCTCATCAGGCTCGCGCTCATCAGGAAACAAAGGAAACGGAAGAAGTCCAAAACCAAGAAAATAAATTATGAATTACACAAAATTTTTATTAGCTATACTTTCTATCTGTTCAATCTCAATCAACGCTCAAAATGAAATTGATGCTTTAAGGTATTCACAACAAAATATGTTTGGAAGTGCAAGAGTATCATCCATGGGAGGAGCATTTGGATCTTTAGGTGGTGATTTTTCTGGATTAAGTCAAAATCCTGCTGGAATTGGAATGTATCAATTTACAGAAGTAACATTTTCTCCTTCTTTTATTCTAAATAACACAACCTCATACAATAACCAACAGGGTTTTACTGAGATTATTAATAATAGTTTAAAATTTGATGAGGACATCTCTCAAGGAAGCCTTGGGAATATTGGTTTTGTTTTTTCTACACCAAAAGATAACTCNGAATGGAAAAGAGTAAATTTTGGTATTGGCTTAAATCAACTTGCTAATTATAGTAAGAATATTTACATCAATACTATTAACAACAATTCTTCTCTAGCTGACAATCTACTTTCAGTTGCTCAAGGAAAACAGATTAATGATTTAGATGCCTTTTTTGGTTCTCCTGCATTTTGGTCAGATATAATTGATCTTGAAAACAACTCCGTTGACACTGCTTTAAACCAATATCTTTTTGATAATGGGAATTATATATCACATATTCTAAGCCAGGGAGAAAAAAGACAAACTCACCAACTCAACTCAAATGGTGATATGCATGAATTTGTTTTATCTGCAGGAACATCTTATGAAGACAAACTTTATCTTGGAGCGACAGTTGGAATACCAACATTTGAATATTCTGAAATCATCAAGCATAGAGAAGATGTCTTGTCAGACACAATTAATAACCTGGGATCATTTGAATATATGCAAAACTTATACGCTACTGGTGAGGGAATTAATATTAAGATTGGTGGAATTTACAGGGTAAATGAAAATATTAAATTAGGAGGCGCATTACATTCACCAACTGTTTTTACAATTCAAGAAGAGTTCAGAACAATTACCCAGTCAAATTTTAGCGACACAAGCTATAGAGAAGCTTCTCCAGTTAACTTTTTCGAGTATGAGCTCATAACTCCATGGAAAGCAATTGCAAGTATTTCTGCAAATATTAATAAGAATATTATTGTTAGCTGTGATTATGAAATCATTGATTATTCAAATTCATCTTTAAACTCTAAAAACTATAGAAATGATGATGGAACAGAAATATTTGCATCAGAAAATAACACTATAGATAATATCTATCATAAATCTGAAAACATTAGACTTGGAATAGAAATGAAGGCAGACCCATTTAGATTAAGAGCAGGATACTCAAGGCATTCAAGTCCTTTTAAAAACAATGAAGAATTAGCAAGAGAAAACTTTTCATTTGGAGCAGGAATAAATTATGGAAGTTATTATTTTGACCTTGCCTATGTTTTATCTCAAGCCCATGACCAATATCAAATGTATAGTGAAGAATTTATAAATCCCACAGAACTTGTTTATACAAATCACAACTTAGTAATTACTTTAGGATTTAGATATTAATTTAAAATTCTATCTATTGCTGATTTGGCACTCTTTTTAATTCCATTTTCATAATTAAAACCACTATATGATAAGGTTTTCTTATAAAATATTACAGCCCTATCCTTCTCTCCTCTTTTTTCATACTCAACACCAATCTGAAGTGCTGACATAGGATGATAGTACAAACTGGATTCATCTTTAAGATTTAGCACCTTAGCTGACATAGGATGATAGTACAAACTGGATTCATCTTTAAGATTTAGCACCTTAGAGAATAATTCTACTACATTATTATCTTCAAGCTTTTGACTAATCCTAGCAAGACGATAATAATATTCTAAGCAAAAATCTTGATCCTCCTCTATATCTTTAAAGATAATATTATTTAAATTCTCTAAAGCAAACTTATAATAGCCGCCATCAAATAACAATCTTGATTTTAATAACTGTAAGTTAATTGGTTTACTTTTCAAAACATCATTTTCAGCCTGCTTATCCTCGTCAATTAAAAGCCCCCCATTTACTAAAACTAATTCTTTATAATGAGTCATAGTATCAAAATCATTTTGCAATAGCGAAATCAATGATAGTTTATGATATGCAGATTTTATATAATTTGTTCCTTTAAATAAGGCAATGAATCTTAGAAAATAATCTTTAGCATCATTATATTCTAAACTATATAGTTTAGACATAGCGTATAGATAATCTAAATAGTAAAAATGATATTGGGTTTTAGAGAAATTTCTGTTTTCAAGAATCTGAATAGTTTTATCATTATCACCAATTTTATTTGATAGTCTAGCTGCACAAAAAACTAAAAGATTATTATTTAGACAACAATTTTCAATTTTATTTAATAACAACTGAAATGCTTCTTTATCATTGTTCATATTCATTTCAAGAAATGAAAGCAAAAACAATACCTCTGAAATATAAATTTCATATTCATCAGTATTTTCAGAATATGTCAAAACACCATATAATTCACTAAAACCCTTATTAACCCCACCTTCAACACCAACTATATTTAATATCCAATCATATGTTTCGGGAATCGAACCAATTAAAACATGTAATAAACCTAGACTTTTTTTGTTAAGTATAAAGTCAGGATATAATTGATTATTTCTTTTAAGCAACTTATATGCTTTTTGTAATTCATAAGTAGCTAAAAGATATTCCTTAAATTTTACTCTAGCAAATGCCCATTGAATATATATTTCAGCCTGACTATAAAGATAATAAGGAGAATTTGGATTAAGCTTTTTTAAAGCATCTAGACGTTTATTCTTATTTGATTTTGACTGATTATAATAATTTATATCTTCTCCAATTAAAATTGTTAAAAAATCAATATAATTTTCATTTAAAAAGATTACTCCATTTCGATTATCGGAAATCTTCTCCTGAGTTAATATTTTTTGTGCCAACTCAAAATCTAATGTCATGATATGACTATATGCTTGACGCATATTAGAATTCATATCAAAGTCTGCAAAACAAAATTTTACTGAGAAAATAAATACAATTAATAAGATTGAATTTTTCATAAATAAAAAAAGGGATTTCAAAAATATGAAATCCCTTTTTAATCATTAAAATTTTTTCTAAACTATGAATCTAGAATATTAGAATCAACTAAAATCCTACCACAATGTTCACAAACAATTACTTTTTTATGCATTTGAATATCTAACTGTCTTTGAGGCGGTATTTGATTAAAACATCCACCACAAGCATCTCTATCTACTGAAACTACAGCTAATCCATTTTTAACTTTATTTCTTATTCTACTATAAGCTGTTAAAATTCTTTCTTCAATTACAACTTGAGCTTTATCAGATCTCTTAAGTAAATCTTTTTCTTCTTTCTCAGTCTCTTTTACAATTGCAGCCAACTCTTTATTCTTAACAGATAATTCTTCTTCTCTGTCCTTTATTTGAAGCTTAGATTCATTTATAACCTCATCTTTATGAATAACCTTTGCTTGTAACTCTGCAATATGTTTCTCATTTAATTGAATCTCCAATCCTTTGTATTCAAGCTCTTTTGTTAATGAAGAAAACTCTCTATTATTTTTTATGTTTTTCAATTGCTTCTCATACTTTGCAACTAATACTGCAGCATCAGCAATTGCATTTTTTTTAGCTAAGAGATCCGTATTTACTACATCCAATTCTCCAACTAACTTTTCTAAACGAGTTTTTAAGCCAGCTATTAGATCTTCTAAATCTTCAATCTCTAAAGGAAGCTCTCCTCGTACAATACGTATTTTATCAACTTCCGAATCTATAATTTGAAGTTGATATAATGCTTTTAATCTATCTTCAACTGAAACTGTTACTTTTTTCTTTGCCATCTTATAGGTAGTTTATGGGATTTGTATTAACGTTAGATAATTGGACGGCAAACTTAGTGAATTTTTTTCTAAGGAAATCAAAAATTAACTCCTTTGTAAATTGCTCACTCTCAAAGTGTCCAATATCAGCAATTATTATTTTTTTATCTGCATCAAAAAATTCGTGATATTTAAAATCACTAGAGATAAAAATATCTGCTTTTTTATTTTTAGCTTGTTGTAACAAGAAACTACCACTCCCCCCACAAATAGCAACTCTTTTTATTTGTTTATTTATGAGTTGTGTATGCCGAATACAATCCGTATGCATTTGCTTCTTTATAAAATTCATGAAGATTTCACTATCAATTTCAGATGAAAGATCGCCTATCATTCCAGACCCAATATCATGACTAAAATTATCTAAAGTATAAATTTGATATGCAACCTGCTCATAAGGATGGTTTTCTTGCATTAACTTTATTAAAGAATTTTCAGTGTCTTTTTCTAGAAAAAATTCTAATCTAACTTCTTTAGAATCATAAATCTCACCGATATCTCCTACAAAAGGAGAACTCCCCTCCTTTGGCCGAAAGGTTGCTTGACCAGTACTAGAAAAACTACAATTATCATAATTAGTAAAGGACCCTGCCCCATTATCAAGCATAGCTTCTTTTAGAGCTTCACTATGAGTTAATGGGCAATAAACTACTAACTGCTTTAGAAATTTATTTTTTGGAAGTAAAATCTCACAATTTATCAATCCTAATTTTTCTGCTATTTTACTATTAACTCCACCATAAACATTATCTAAATTTGTATGTATTGCATAAACAGCAATATCATTTTTTATAGCTTTTATAATTGTTCTTTCAACATAACTATTGCCAATTATTTTTTTAAGTGGATTAAAAATTATTGGATGATGAGCTATAANTAAATTACATTTTTTACTGACAGCCTCATCAATAACTTCCTCAGTGCAGTCAAGGGTTATCAAACACCCTTGTACNATATTTTCTAAATCACCAATTATCAATCCAGAATTATCATAACTCTCTTGCAAATGTAATGGAGCTATTTCCTCTAAATAATCTGTAATATTTCTTATTTTCATATTTCAAAAGTACTAAATATAGTAATATCTAAAATCTTATCTTTGTAATATGAANATTCTACTAATACCTCTTTCAAAATTATTTGGTATAATAACAACTTTAAGAAATCTTCTTTTTAATTTAGGAATTTTCAAATCACATACTTTTAAAATNCCTATAATTTGCATNGGAAANCTATCTGTTGGAGGAACAGGAAAAACACCTCATACAGATTATATAACTAATCTTTTAAAATCCGAATATAAAGTTGCAATAATTAGTAGAGGATATAAAAGAAAAAATTATGATTTTAAATATGTAAGAATTAANGATAGTGTATCTNATGTTGGTGATGAATCAATTATGCTAAAAAGAAAAAACCCNGATTGTNTAGTTGCTGTATGTGGGGATCGAGTAAAGGCAATAAGTAAAATTANAAANGAACATAAATACATAGATCTTATTATACTTGATGATGGNTTTCAACACAGGTGGNTTAAAGCTGGAATGACTATTCTTCTAACAANAGCAAATAACCNTTTTTATCTTGACAATCACTTACCATATGGTACTCTAAGAGAGAGTATTAAAGAAAGTAAAAGAGCAGATAAAATTATTATTACTAATAATTTAGATTTCTCTAATGAGAAAGAAGCAAATAAAATCAGAGAAAATATAGCAAAATATAGTAATGAGAAGTGTTACTTTACTTCGATAGAATATCTTAATTATAAAAACATCTTTAATAATGAGCAAATTAAAGATATTAGTGATTATCATGTCGTCTTAATTTCTGGTATTGCAAATACAGATACATTAACTACATATTTAGATAATAAGACAACAATTATTAAACATTTTAAATTTAAAGATCATCATAACTTTTCAGAGAAAGATATTAATAAAATCTTGTTATACTATAATTCAATCAGAAAAATAAAAACACTTATCTTAACGACCGAAAAAGATAGTATTAGGTTATTAAAATTTGAACAAAAATTTAAAAATATTTTAGTATATTATTTACCAATAAAAATTCAATTTCAAAATCAGTCGTCATTCGATAAAGAACTAAAAGAATATGTTAGAACAAATAAAAGAAACAGCTAATTTTTTAAGACAGAAAACTGGATTCAATTCAAGTATTGGAATCATACTTGGCACCGGCTTAGGTGGTCTTGTAGATGAAATTGACATTAAACATTCAATAGCTTACGAAGAAATTCCAAATTTCCCAATATCAACTGTAGAGGGTCATAGTGGAAAACTTATTTTTGGATTACTTGGAAATAAAGAAATTATAGTAATGCAAGGAAGATTTCACTACTACGAAGGCTATGATATAAATAAAGTTATTTTTCCAGTTAGAGTCATGAAGTTTCTTGGAGTAAAAAAACTTCTTATATCTAACGCTAGTGGTGGTGTCAATCCAGAATTTGAAATTGGAGATTTGATGATAATTGAAGACCATATTAACTTAATTCCAAATCCTCTAATTGGAAAAAATATAGACGAAATTGGAACTAGATTTCCAGACATGAGTGATCCATACTGCACTGAAATGTCATCTATTGCAAAAGAAATAGCATTAAATTACAATATCAAATTACAAAAAGGCACATATGTTGGAGTAACAGGCCCTACTCTAGAAACACCAGCAGAATATAGTTACTTTAGAATTATTGGAGGAGATACAGTAGGGATGTCTACAGTTCCTGAGGTTATTGCTGCGAGACATATGCAAATTAGTTGCTTTGCAATATCTGTCATAACAGATCTTGGTGTTCCTGGAAAAATACAAAAAGTTACTCATGAGGATGTTCAAAATGTTGCTGAACAAGCAGAACCTAAACTAACTCAAATAATCAAAGAGCTGGTTTCTAAAATTTAAAACTATGAATCGTATTTTATTTATTATTTGTGTTTTTTTGATGATAACGAATCAAAATCATGCCCAATTCAACACAAATTTACTTTTTCATTGGGATGACTCTACTCTTGTTGGTTCTAATGCATATGACAATACATATAATGAAATTTGGGGGCTTAACATAAACGGACGAGAGATTGCAGTTATAGGATCAACAGCTGGAACACATTTTTTTGATGTTACTGAACCTGCTCTAAGTAGTCAAATTGCATTTGTAGCTGGAGCATATATTGGTCCAGGTGTTATTCATAGAGACTATCATGATATTGAAGGGTATTTATATATAGTTTGTGATGAGGGTTCTACTTCAACACTACAAATCGTAGATATAACCAATCTGCCAAACTCAGTAAATACCGTATACGACTCTAATAGCTTATTAAATAAAGTACATAATATTTTTATTGATACAGCAACTACTAAGCTCTACGCATGTGCAACAGGTGAGGCAATGGAAGTTTTTAGTTTAACAGACCCTCAAAATCCAAGCTTAATATATACATATAATAATGTTGGTCATGTTCATGATGCATACGTTAAAAACGATACTGCATTTTTAAATTGTGGTAATGATGGATTACGCATTATGGACTTTACTATGGTTAATACATTAGGTGATATTCCTAATGAACTTGCTTCATTCACCTCGTATCCTGATGCAGGTTATAATCATTCGGGATGGCTTAGTGATGATGGATCAATATATGCAATGCAGGATGAAAATCATGGTTATGACATTAAAATACTAGATGTAAGTGATTATACTAACATAAGTGTATTATCAACCTTTAACTCAGGAGTTGATATTAATTCTATGGCACATAATGGTATTATTAAAGATAATCTTCTTTACGTAGCTTATTACCATGATGGACTACGAGTATTTGATATTAGCGATCCTTATAATCCTAATCAAGTAAATAGCTATGACACATACGCACCAAATAATCACACCTCATATAAAGGAGCTTGGGGAGTGTATCCTTATCTTAACTCTGGAAATATTTTAGTTTCAGATATGCAAAGTGGTTTGTATGTTATAGAGCTTAATACCAATTCAACAAGTGTAAAACAAGAATTAGACAATACTATTATATATCCTAACCCTATATCATCAGCATTTAAAATCTATCATCCAGCTGCAACAGAGATTGAAATCTATGACATTGCAGGAAGAATGATTTTTACAAAGAAAATAGATACTAACACTAACATCATTTATAGAAATGGAATAACTAATGGTTTATATATTTACAAACTATATAATAATGATATGTTAATTAAATCAGATAAAATTATCTTTAAGTAAGATGAGTGAATATAATAAATATGAGGCTGTAATTGGTCTTGAAGTACACGCTCAATTACTTACAAAGACTAAGGCTTATTCAAATGATGAAAATATATATGGAGCTAAGCCTAATACAAAAACATCTGTTGTTACACAAGGTCACCCCGGCACGCTTCCAGTAAGTAATAAGCGTGTAATTGAATATGCTGTGAAATTAGGAATTGCTGTAGAGGCAAATATTAGAAAGAGAAATGAATATGCAAGAAAAAATTATTTCTATGCTGATCTACCAAAAGGCTATCAAATAACACAAGATAAAACTCCAATATGTAATGGTGGTTATATTGAGGTTTTTGATAAAAATGAAACTGCTAAAAAAATCAATATAACTAGAATTCATATGGAAGAAGATGCCGGAAAAAGCATCCATGATTTAGATCCATTTAACAGTTTAGTTGATCTTAATCGAGCTGGAGTTCCTTTATTAGAGATAGTTTCAGAGCCAGAAATAAGATCATCTGATGAAGCACACCAATACTTACTTGAGGTAAGAAAACTAGTAAGATATCTTGATATATGCGATGGTAACATGGAAGAAGGTAGTCTAAGGTGTGATGCAAATATATCAGTCAGACTAAAAGGAGTTAAAGAATTTGGAACAAAAGTTGAAGTTAAAAACATGAATTCTTCTCGAAATGTAAAAAATGCTATTGAGTATGAAATTAAACGACAAATAGATTTAATTGAAGAAGGTTCGGATATTGTTCATGAAACAAGAGGTTTTAATGCTACAAATGGAACAACAATATCACAAAGACATAAAGAAGAAGCAAATGACTATAGGTATTTTCCAGAGCCTGATCTTCAACCCATAATAGTTACTGAAGAATATATTAAAAAAGTTAAATCGTCATTACCTCCTCTACCAAAAGATTTACTAAAGAAATTTACAACAGATTTCAAACTTTCAAAGTATGACGCTACAATTATCGTAGATGATAAGAATACAGCCCTATTTTATAATGAATTATGTGGATATACAAAAAATTATAAAATAGCTGCGAACTTTTTAAATGGAACAATAAAATCTTATCTTAAAGAAAATGCGATAACAATTAATAAGCTAAATGTTAGTGCAAAAGCAATTGCCGATCTAATCTTACTAGTAGATGAAAACAAGGTAAGTAATTCAATTGCTACTGCAAAAATATTCCCACTATTAGTAAATTCTGATTTAAGTGCTGAGGATATTGCAAATCAAAATAATTGGATACAAGAAAGTGATAGCAACACACTTATAAATTTAATTGACCAAGTAATTGAGCAGTATCCCGAAAAAGTTGAAGAATACAGATCTGGAAAAAAAGGTTTAATAGGATTGTTTATGGGAGAAGTAATGAAACTGTCAAGAGGTAAAGCTGACCCTAAACTGACTAATAAGTTACTCAGAGAAAAACTTGATTAAAATATTTTGAACAATAAAAAAATTTATTTTGCTTCTGATTTTCATTTAGGCTCCCCAAATAAAGAGGAAAGCAGAATACGTGAAAAAAAAATAATTTCTTGGCTTAACTTTATTCAAAAAGACGCAAAAGCAATTTATTTACTTGGTGATATTTTTGATTTTTGGTTTGAATATAAAAAAGTTGTTCCTAAAGGATTTGTTAGACTATTAGGGAAACTTTCAGAATTAACCGACAATGGAATAGATATTCACTATGTAGTTGGTAATCATGATATGTGGATTGATGACTATTTAGAGCAAGAGATAGGTCTTAAATTACATTTTAGAGAATTTATTATTAACGAAGATGACAAGCAAATATTTTTAGGTCATGGAGATGGCTTAGGTAAGGGAGATTATAAATATAAAATACTTAAAAAAATATTTTCATCTAATCTCTGTAAGTGGTTATTTTCAAGACTGCATCCAAATTTTGGAATCGGTCTTGGGCAAGCCTGGTCTAATAAAAGTAGAAAAGCACAAGAAATTCCTATTAACGAGGAGAATGAAATCTTAGCTGGTTATTGTAAAGAACAACAAAAAAACAATCCTGTTGATTATTATGTATTTGGCCATAGGCATATTCCAATGGAAATTAAAATTGATGAAAGAGCTAATTATATAAATCTTGGAGATTGGATCCATCATTACAGCTACGCAGTCTATTCAGATAAAAAATTAGAACTAAAGAAGTTTTAAATTAAAAACCCAAACAACTTAATTCTAGATTAATCGATGTAAGTGTTATCAAATCAATACCTATAAACAAGAAAAACAATACAGTAATTATTAAAACAAGTTTTTAAAGTATCGTTCTAGATTGCCAAAAACTATTTGAATTGTCTTTTACGAATCTAACTTCAACTCTTTGATATACAAATACATTACTAGATTTTTAAGCCTTAAATTATATTCTTCTAAACTCTCTTTTTGTATTTAAGTAGTATAAATAGATACTGGAAATGATGCAAATAATAATATGGGGAAGCATTTATACAACTAATACAGTTTTATAAATAATATTTATAAATTTCATGCAATAAAAATATTATACTAATAATATAGAGTTATATATGGCATAGTAAAAAAGGCCTCAATAAAATTGAGGCCTTTTAAAATTTAAAAATCTAAGTTATTACTTATTTAAAATAATTTTATCTGTATTTAGCATATTATTTCCTTCGAAAACACTTATAAAATAAACTCCTTTATCTAAGTTAGAAATATTAGCCTCAAGCTGTAGAAAATCTGTCATAACCAAGCCTTCAAAAATCTGCTTAACTTCTTTTCCTAAAACATCAACCATTATAACCTTAATATTTTTACCTTCTAAATTATTAAGAATAACATTTGTATTTCCTAATGTTGGATTTGGAAATATTTTAATTCTAGATAATAACTCTATATTTTGTTTTAAAAGATCATCTTCTTCACCAATCTGAATATCATCTAAGAAGAAGTTATTACTGGCTCCATTTGTAGAATACTCAAATTTAAATTTAATATTATCATTCTTCAGTGAGGTTTTAGTTAATAATGTATCAGCCCAGTTTCCATTTGGAGTAAAGTTATTAGTAAACAAACCAGCTCTAGCTACATCAATGTTTGATAGAGCACCTAGAAAAGCCCAATCATCTCCACAATTATTAGAATAATAAACTTTCAACTCATTAGAAGGAAAAGTATTCACTGCAGCTCCAGTATACTTAAAACTAATTGCAGGTTTAGTATAGCCACTAAGATCATAAGAAGGAGAAATTAAATTATCAGTAGAAACATTTGACCCATCTTTTCCTCCCATCATTAGACATGAAGAAGATCCAGCGTTACCTTCATACCACTGCCAGCTTTTACTAGAGTTCGTATTAAATGACCACTGATTACTATCTTCGTTGGTAGATATTATGTTCCAATCACTTGTTAAATCATTATTACTAGAAAAATCATATAAGTATGAAGAAGCTGAATTAGATGCTGTAGTTGGATTAACAGTCATAAAAGCAGTCTTTACAACAGTAGATGCGCACGAATTATTATAATAAGCAGTATAATGTTTTTGCAAAACCCTACCTCTATAGAAAGTTGTATTAGCATTACCCCAAAAAACTCCTAAGCTATCAATATCATGAGAAGTAATATTAGAAGCATTCATTGCATTTAATTCGCTCTGAGATCCTTGCACTATAACATTTGTTAAAGAAGAATCATAAGATGATGCATTTGTAAGATCTAATGATGATAAACTCTCAGAAGTTGCATGAGTCACTTCATCATAGTTAATAGTTAAAGAAATATCATAAGTACCAGCTTGGTTATATTCATAAAGCAAATTATTCTCTACATTACTAGTTGTTCCATCACCTAAATCCCAAGTTAGTGATGTCATTGATGATCCAAACATTGATTTATTAGATTTAAGCCAAGCATCCTCACCTAAGCATATCGATGTATTACCAAATCCTTCAGAAAAGTCTGCTTGCTTATTACATGTAGGAGGCACAGCACCTTCCATTGTTCCAGTTTTAATTAAATTTTCTTCTTGCCACATATATTCTCTAAAACCAAAACCTCCTTCAGTGCCTTCTAATGTTTCATTAAAAATTCCAACTTGACCTTCAGAAAACATGGTGCAATATTGATCTGATGTGTAATCCATGTAATTCATAAACATCTCTCCAGCCCAGTTCAAACTATCTGCTATACAGCCTTGGTTTTGCAGACCTACATGATAAGGAAAAGAAGATGTAGTTGGAAGTGGACCAGGATTATCTCCAAAACCATTAGAATATCTTTGTGGTGGAGTATCTGCAACTTGATCATCTCCACATAATGCATCACCCCAAACGTGTCTTAATCCGAGCCAATGTCCAACCTCGTGTGTTAATGTTGAAGACGATAGACTAGCAAACTGACTAGAAATAAGAGCTACTCCATCTGTAGACATACTACCACTTCCAGGAAATTGAGCATAACCTAAAAGAGTACCTCCATTACTTTCAGCTGGAAGACTTTTTACTACCCAGATATTTAAATATTGATAAGAGTTCCAATAACTTAATGACTTAACTTGGTTTCTAGGATTAGGAACTGTAGTCATTTCAGATTGTACTCTATTGACTCCTGAAGTTGGATTTCCACTAGGATCAATTGTTGCTAAACGAAATTCTAAGTTAGGTCTACCAACAACTGCAGCAAAAACATCAGGAGTTCTTGAAATAAAATCATCATCTTGCCCATTAATATTATTGTTAAGAAGTTCTAATGCATCATTAATCTGATCATCTGTTACATTTTCACTTCCAAAATTATGAATCACATGTACAACAACTGGGATAATTTTCTTACCTGTATTTTTTGACGTAGGATTAATAGTCTTTAAGAGTTGAATATTCTGATTCTCTAACTGACTGTTTCTTTCCTCTAAGCTTTTATAAAATTCAGGGTATTTCTTTTGATCATCTTCAAGGTATCCATCATATGAGCCACATACATGCTGTGAAGTTTGTGCAAATGAAACAATAGTTAAGAATGAAAAAATAAATGATAGAAGTAAAAGTCTTGATTTCATATTAAATAGCTATTTAAATTTTAGATAACAAATATATGAATTATCACCTTATTTTAAAACCAATTAGTATAAAAAAATAAAGTTATTTGATATGCTTTTCTGCATGATAAGATGAGCGAACTAAAGGGCTACTCTCTACATGTTCAAATCCTAATGATAAACCAACCTCCTTTAAATAAGTAAATTGATCAGGTGTTATAAACTCAATAACAGGTAAATGTTTTTTTGAAGGCTGTAAATATTGTCCTAAAGTTAAAATCTTTACACCTACGTTTCTTAAATCTTTCATTGCCTCAATGATTTCCTCTTCTGTTTCTCCAAGACCAAGCATAATACCAGATTTTGTTCTAATACCACCTTCAAATAATAGTCTAAGTGTGTCTAAACTTCGATCATATTTAGCTTGAATACGCACTTTTTTTGTTAATCTTCTTACAGTTTCTAAATTATGAGAAACCACCTCGGGCTTTGCATTAATAATTTCTTGAATATCCTTTTCTTTTCCTTTAAAATCAGGAATAAGAGTTTCCATTGTAGTTTGGGGATTCTGTTTTCTAATTGCAGCAATTGTTTCAACCCAAATACTTGCACCACCATCTTTTAAATCATCTCTATCTACAGAAGTTATAACTGCATGCTTTACATTCATAAGCTTTACAGATCTTGCTACTTTTAAAGGCTCTAAAACATCAACTGCAAGAGGTCTTCCTGTCATTACATTACAGAAACCACAAGAACGAGTGCATATATTTCCAAGAATCATAAATGTTGCAGTTCCTGCCCCCCAACATTCTCCCATATTTGGACAGTTACCACTCTCACATATTGTATGTAAATCATGAGCTTTTGTAATGCCACGCACATTTTTGTAGGCCTGTCCTGTAGGAAGCTTAACTTTTAACCACTTTGGCTTTCTATTTCTTTCTAAAACTGACATGTTAAATTAAATTTTATCTTCAACAGTTTTTGTTACACCAGCAACACCATCACATGGTTCTTTATACATACTGCATGAACTTAATATTGAAAGAACTGCAATAAAGGCAAATAAGACAAGGATTTTTTTCATGTTTTTTTTGACAAAAATACATTTTTTGTTTTTTATAAAAAACAATAATAAGCTATAGTTATCTATATTTGATGTTAATAAAAGCAATGCATACAAATTATCATAATATTACAACTGACTGGAAGGATATATTGTCAGAAGAGTTTAAAAAACTATACTTTTTAAATCTTGAAAAATTTTTACTTGAAGAAGAAAAAAAATTTATTATTCATCCAAAAAAAAAGCTAGTATTTTCAGCATTAAATTATACATCATTTGCAAATACAAAAGTTGTTATTATTGGACAAGATCCATATCATAATCACAATCAAGCCAATGGATTGGCCTTTTCAGTAAATCCTGGAATTAAAGCACCCCCTTCGTTAAGAAATATTTTAAAAGAAATTTGTGATGACTTGAATAATGATTGCAAAGAAATTAATTTAAAAAATTGGGCTAAACAGGGGGTTCTGCTACTAAACTCTACACTAACAGTAAGAGAGAATCAAGCTGGATCACATAGCAATAAGGGTTGGGAAGAATTTACAAATAAAATAATTTTTAAAATAGCTCAAAAAAAATCTGGCATTATCTTCATAGTATGGGGCAATCATGCTTTAAAAAAACTTGAACATATTAATACAGAAAAACATTATATACTTAAATCACCACATCCTTCACCCTTATCATCATACAGAGGCTTTTTTGGCTGTAAGCATTTCTCTAAAACAAATAAAATTCTTGAAAAAAGAAATGAAAAACCCATAATATGGATAGAGTAATTATACTATTATTTTTACTTATTAGTTCTAGTTTAAAAGCTCAAACAAATATTATTACAACTATTAATAATTATATGATTGATCACTCTACCTATGATGAATTACTGTATGTTTCAATTACAGATCAAAAATTATATCATGTGTTATCACGAGAAATCATTAAAACATACAACATATCTTCTTCAAAGTATGGCGAAGGGAATACAGCAAATAGTAATAAAACACCTATAGGAGTTCATATAATAAAAGAAAAATATGGCAAAAAAACCCCTATAAACGGAAGGATGATTGGTAGAGTATTTTATGGTGATATTGCAGAAATATATACTGATAAAAGAACAAGTAAAACAGATGATATAACATCAAGAATACTATGGCTTGAAGGAACCGAACAAGGCAAAAACAAAGGTGAGGGAATAGACTCATACAAAAGGTATATATATATTCACGGAACTTCTGAGGAAGGTCTAATAGGTCAACCTGCTTCTCACGGCTGTATAAGAATGAAAAATAAAGATGTCATTGATTTGTTTAAAGTGGTATCAATTGGTACTTTCGTACTTATTTTGTAAAAAATCATGGATTTAATCGAATCATCTATCGTAGCAGTAATAATTGGAGGAATAATTGGTGGAATAATTGCTTTTTCATTAAAAATACAGAATAAAAATAATAATACAGATAAAAGAAAGTTTCTTGAAGAAAAAATCATCTCACTTGAAAAAAATATTGGNGGTAAAGATCAAGAAATAAGCACAATTAAAAATAACAACAATATACTAAAAGCTAAAATTGAATCATTCAACATGCTTAAAAATGAGAAAATAGAAATTGATGAACGATTAAAAATTTTACAAGAAGAAAGAAATACATTAAAAACTCAAAAAAATACTCTTGAAAGTAAGGAGGAAAATAGGAATGAAAGATTGCGATCATCATTAGAAAAAAGTAATACCCTTCAAGAATCTTTAGAATCTGAGAAAGCAAGATTAAATGATGAAAGAGTAAAAGAAAAAGAAGATCATCATAATAAGATGAAAAAACTTTGGGGAGAACATGAAAAAGATGTTGAAAATCAAATACAAATGATTTGCAAAAAACTTATTCTAACTTATATCCCTCAAGAAAAATTTCCACATCCAAAAAANAAACCAGACAANACAGTAGAAATCTCTAATCAACTCATTATTTTTGACGCTAAAAGTCCATCTAATGATGATTTAAGTAATTTCCCTAAATATATAAAAGATCAAACTAAAAGCCTGAAAAAATATGCTAAATATCCTGATGTAAAAAAAGACCTTTTCTTAGTGATTCCTTCTAACACATTAGCAGTTATTGAAACTTTTACACATAATATGGGCGACTATAATGTTTATGTAATTACAAAAGATGCTTTAGANCCTATTATTCTTAGCTTAAAAAAAATTCAGGATTTCGAATTAGTAGAGAAGTTAAGTCCGGAAGAGCGAGATGATATCTGCAGAATAATTGGGAAATTTGCTCATACAACAAAAAGAAGAATACAAATTGATCAATATTTCGCTAGTGAATTTCTAGATACACTAAAAAAAGCAGGATCACAATTACCAAGAGAAATCTTAAAAAGCGTTATTGATTTTGAAGGTGCTGAGATGCTAAATCCTCCTATGGAAAAACGAAATAAACAAATTTTAACACAAGAATTAATAGACAAGAAAATAGATATTAGTAAAGAAATTAAAATTAGAAATATTCCTGAGATTGATGCTCAAATAAATTTTAAAGAAACAGATGAGAGAACAAAAGAATAAAGAAGAAAAAAATTACATTTTTGGTATTCACGCAATAATTGAAACTATTAAGGCGGGTAAAACTATTGACAAACTATTTATTCAAAAAGGTTTACACAATGATGCTTTTGCTGAATTATGGAAGCTCGTTAGACTCAGAAGGGTNAATTATAAGCATGTTCCTCTTGAAAAAATAAATAGATTAACAAAAAAAAATCACCAAGGAGTTTTTGCATTTCTTTCTCCTATAGATTTTCATAAAATTGAGGACATCATTCCAAGACTTTATGAAGAGGGTAAAAACCCTTTAATTCTTGTGATGGATAGAATAACTGATGTTAGAAATTTTGGCGCTATTGCTCGAACAGCAGAATGTGTTGGAGCACATACTATATTAATTCCTGAACTAAATAGTGCAGCTATAAATGCTGATGCAGTCAAAACATCATCAGGAGCATTACATAGAATTCCAGTAAGCAGAACATGGAATTTGAAATTAAGTTTACAATTAATGAAAGACTCTGGTATTCAGATTATAGGTTGCACTGAAAAAACTCAAGATACTATTTACAATGCTGACTTNACAAAACCAACTGCAATTATTCTTGGATCTGAAGAGGATGGCATTTCTCCTGAGCTATTAAAAATGTGTGATATGAAAACCAAAATTCCTATTAATGGAAAAATATTATCATTAAATGTGTCTGTTGCAACTGGAGTAATATGCTATGAGCTACTAAGACAGAGAAATTAAGATATGAGTTGGTTTGAAACATGGTTTGACTCTAAGTATTACCATATTTTATATAAAAATAGAGACGAAAAAGAAGCAATTAGATTCTTAGACAACATCACTCAATATCTTAAAATTACAAAAGGAAGTATCTTAGATGTAGGATGCGGAAAAGGAAGGCATGCAAAATATTTTAACGAGCTTGGATTTAATGTAGTAGGAATTGATTTGTCATTAAATAGCATATCAATTGCAAAACAAAATGAAACACAAGATTTAAAATTTTATCAGTTTGATATGAGGAGAATTTTTAAAGAAAATTCATTTAATATAGTGACTAACTTATTTACATCATTTGGTTATTTTGATAATACTCAAGATGAACAAAAGACTATAAATGCTATGTCAAAAAATCTAAAAAAGGATGGACTATTAATAATAGACTTCATGAATGTTAAGAAAATAATTAAGGATTTAGTGAGCAAAGAATATAAAGAAATAAATAATGTAAAATTTGATATTACTAGAGAATTTAAAGATAATTATATTTTAAAAAATATAAGTTTAACTGATAATAATATCAGCTTAGAATTTCAAGAAAAAGTACATGCATTAACACTTTTTGATTTTTCTGAAATGATTCAAAAATCTGGAATGGCAATTATAGATATATTTGGCAATTATAACTTAGATGATTTTGACGCATCAAAATCTGAAAGATTAATTTTAATAGCTAAGAAATGAATATTACGACAATAATCTTATTATTTACCTCTGTTATATTAGCAGCAATAATTGTCGAGTTATTTAAGGTAGAAAAAACAAAAAATATAAATTTACTGCTAACATTTAGTGGTGCATACCTACTTTCTATTACTACGCAACATCTTTTACCAGAGGTGTTTCAAANTGGAAATAGTCATTCTACAGGATTATTCATTTTAGGAGGCTTTCTTTTTCAAATTATTCTTGAATATTTCTCTAAAGGTATTGAACATGGCCACTATCATCACAATAGNACTATTCCAATATCTGTTCTAATAAGTTTAAGTATACATGCATTTGTAGAAGGAATTCCGTTATCNGGTCATTTACACGATCATGCTCATAATGGATTATTAACAGGTATCATTATGCACAAGCTACCGGTTTCAATAGTGCTACTAACTATATTTCTTCAAAATGGAACAAGTAGAATTAAAGCCTATTTATACCTCTTAATTTTTGCGCTCATGTCTCCACTTGGTGTATTAGCAAGTAGTTTTATAGAAGGTCTTAATGTTTACAGCAATGAAATTATGGCTGTAGTTGTAGGTATCTTGTTACATATTTCAACTACAATAATATTTGAATCTAGTAATGGTCATCAATTCTCAAAATCTAAAATCTTATGTATTATACTTGGTGTTACAGTAGCTATAATTAGCATCTAAAAAATAGTAATAATTACTTCTAATTTAGAATGTTTCTAAATTTCCAATAACACATTAGTTTACAATATTTTAAAATATTCATTTTATCTTTTTTTTTTAGATTTGTGAGAGCTGATTTTTAATTTAAAAATCCCAATAAATTTCTAGATAAAATAAAAATATGGAAGACAATACAGATTCTACTAAAAACACAAATGGTAAATGTCCATTTGGATTTGATGATCAAAAACACACAAAAATGGGTGTTCAATCTAATTCAAAATGGTGGCCAAATCAACTTAATCTGAAAATTTTACATCAGAACTCGTCAATGACAAGTCCAATGGGTGATGACTATAATTATGCTGAAGAATTTAAAAGCCTTGATCTCGCTGAATTAAAAAAGGATCTTTATGATTTAATGACTGATTCACAAGATTGGTGGCCTGCAGATTATGGTCACTACGGACCGTTTTTTATTAGAATGGCTTGGCATAGTGCGGGAACATATCGAGTTGGAGATGGGCGAGGGGGTGCTTGCGCAGGAACTCTTAGATTCGCACCATTAAATAGTTGGCCAGATAATGGAAACCTAGATAAAGCTCGTAGATTACTATGGCCTATTAAACAAAAGTACGGTCAAAAAATTTCTTGGGCTGATTTAATGATTTTAACTGGTAATTGTGCTTTAGAATCAATGGGGTTTAAAACATTTGGATTTGCAGGTGGTAGAGAAGATATATGGGAGCCAGAGGGAGATATTTATTGGGGACCAGAATCAGAGTGGCTTGAAGATAAAAGATATAGTGGTGATCGAGAATTAGACAATCCTTTAGGGGCAGTTCAAATGGGTTTAATTTATGTTAATCCAGAAGGCCCAAATGGGACGCCAGACCCTTTAGCATCAGCTAGAGATATTAGAGAAACTTTTGCTAGAATGGCAATGAATGATGAAGAAACAGTTGCGCTTATTGCTGGAGGGCATACTTTTGGTAAAACACACGGAGCTGGAGATCCTTCTAATGTTGGAGTAGAACCAGAAGGAGCAAAAATCGAAGAAATGGGATTTGGCTGGAAAAATAGTTTTAAAAGCGGGAAGGGAATTGACACAATTACAAGTGGTTTAGAAGGAGCTTGGACACACACACCTATTACCTGGGATAATAGTTATTTTGATACATTATTTGGTTATGAATGGGAATTAGTAAAAAGCCCTGCTGGTGCACAGCAATGGGCGCCAAAAAATTCAGCTGGAGCACAAACAGTGCCTGATGCTCATGATCCGTTACTAAAACATGCTCCAATGATGGCTACAACAGATTTAGCAATGATAGCAGATCCAAATTATGCACAAATCTCTAAACGTTTTCATGAAAATCTTGCAGAATTTGAAGATGTATTTGCTAGAGCATGGTATAAGCTAACTCATAGAGACATGGGTCCTATTTCCAGATATTTAGGATCTGAAGTTCCATCAAAACAACTTGTATGGCAAGACCCTATACCAGAGGTAGATTTTGATTTAGTTGACAAAAAAGATATTATTTCTTTAAAAAAAATCATACAAGAATCAGAACTTTCAATATCACAACTAGTATCAACTGCATGGGCTTCTGCATCAACATTTAGAGGTACTGATAAAAGAGGCGGTGCGAATGGAGCAAGGATAGCACTCAAACCTCAGATTGATTGGGAAGTAAATCAGCCTAAAAAACTAAAAATAGTGCTTACAAAATTGTCTTCTATTAAAGAAGGATTTAATCAATCACAGTCAAATAAAAAGATTTCATTAGCTGATTTAATAGTACTTGCAGGATATGTAGGGGTTGAACATGCAGCGAAGAATGCGGGGTATGATATTAACTTTGATTTTAAACCTGGAAGAAATGATGCAAGACAAGAAGATACTGATATTGATTCTTGTGCAGTTCTTGAAACAAAAGGAGATGGTTTTAGAAATTATATAAAAAATGACTGCAATATTCCTGCTGAAGAATTACTTCTAGACAAAGCTCATTTACTCACTCTAACTGCTCCTGAGATGACAGTTATGCTTGCTGGCCTGAGAGTTTTAGATATCAATTTTCTTGGTAAAAAACATGGTGTATTAACTGAAAATACTAAAGCTCTAACAAATGATTTCTTTGTTAATTTATTAGACATGAATACCACTTGGGAATCTTCCTCAGATTCTACAAATCTATTTGAAGGTCATGATAGGAGTACTGGGGATGTGAAATGGACTGGCACTAGAGCAGACCTAATCTTTGGTTCTAATTCTCAACTCCGTGCAATTGCAGAAACTTATGCATGCAATGATGCAAAAGAAAAATTCATTAATGACTTTTCTAAAACATGGTATAAAATTATGAATCTTGATAGATTCTAATTAAATAATAAAAAACAAAAGTTATTATAGTAAATTTGCGCCAAATAAAATTATAAAATTATGTCAGTATTAGTAGGTAAAAAAGCTCCGTCATTTAATGCAAATGCCGTAATAAATGGAAATGAAATCGTTAACAATTTTAACTTAGATCAATTTGTTGGTAAAAAATATGTTGTATTCTTTTTCTATACAAAAGATTTTTCAGGAATATGCCCCTCTGAACTTCATGATTTCCAAGATAAAATTAATGATTTCAAATCTAGAGATGTAGAAATAGTTGGGTGTTCAACTGACACTGAAGAATCTCATATGACTTGGCTCAATATGAATAAAGAAAACGGAGGAGTTAAAGGAATCACATATCCTCTTGTTGCGGATACGACCAAAACAATTAGTACAAATTATGGAACCTTATGTGGAAACTATGAATTAGATGAAGATGATCAACTTATCGCTACTGGTCCAATGATTGCATATAGGGGATTATTCTTAATTGACAAAAAAGGAATAGTTCAACATCAAATAATCAATCATTTTACATTAGTAAGAAATATTGATGAAGCTCTTAGGATGGTTGACGCACTTCAATACTTTGAAAAAAATGGAGAATTTTGTCCAGTAAATAAAAAGTAAATTTTTAAAATTTATTTTGAAGATTCATAAAAATCTTAATTAATTATGATTTCTAAAAGATATATTCTCAAACTTATTTTAAATCTCTATCCTCCGTTATTTTTTAATAGAATTAGAGTTAAAAAAATATCTTTAGATTTCAAAGAGATAAATGTAGTTTTAAAAAAATCAATTTTTAATATTAACTTTCATAAAACAATTTTTGGAGGAAGTATATTTTCCGCATGTGATCCATACTTCCCTACCATGTATTATAATATATTTAAACTAAAAAATAAGAAATTAATTATTTGGGTAAAAGATGCTGAAATCAAATATATACAGCCTGCTAGCTCAAATCTTTTCCTAAATTTTAAAATTAAAAGCTCTCAAATTAAAGAAATAGAAAGTAATTTAAAAACGCAAGGAAAATATGAAATTAAAAATGAAGTATTAGCTATAAATAAAGAAGGAGAAACTTGCGCGCAAGCAGTAATAACAACCTACTTAAGAGACCCTAAAGCTTATTAATTAACACATTAGCATAGGCCGAGATACCCTCTTCTCTTCCAACATATCCTAATTTTTCAGTAGTGGTTGCTTTGATAGAGATAGAGTCAATATCTATATCCATACATGTTGACAATACAGTTTTCATCTCATTAATATATTTAGATAACTTGGGATTCTGCAAACATACAGTCGTATCAATATTACCAATTTCATATCCTCTATCTCTAATTAAAATCATAGTATTTTGCAAAAGGATTTTACTGTCAATATCTTTAAAATCTGTAGAGGTATCAGGAAAATGCTTACCAATATCGCCTAAATTAGCAGCTCCTAAAAGAGCATCACAAATAACATGTATCAGTACATCTGCATCAGAATGACCAAGTCCTCCCTTATGGTATGGTATTTTTATTCCACCTAGCCAGAAATCACGTCCTTCCACTAGTTGATGAACATCAAAACCAAAACCTGTTCTAAAAATCATTGTTAATTTAAATTTTCCATCTCACCAAAATCAAAAATTAATGTAAAACGCATAGTGTTAGCTAAAGGATTATTACCATTTATAGATCTACTAGCGTTAATTAAATAAGAAAAATCTAAAGCAAAAACATTATACTTCACTCCAGAACCAAATGTAAAAAACTTCCTTCCTCCTTTTGTATTATGCTCATTAAAGTATCCAGCTCGTACAGCAAATTGATCTGCATACCAGTATTCTGTACCAATAGAAAAATTAATCTCACGCATCTCCTCATTAAATCCTCCTGGAGCATCTCCAAATGATTGAAAGATACCACTAACTACAGATACGTTAGGGTCTTTTCCAAAATCTATTTGACCATCAATTGAATCACTATAAATAGGAGGAGTAGGTACAAGAAGCTTATTAATATCAAATGCAAAACTTATTTTATTATAATCATCTATCTCTGTTGAAAGCGCTGTACCTAATCTTAAATTGATTGGTATAAAATCTCTTGTTGAAGTTTCAGTATATGAAATCTTACTACCAATATTTGAAATATTTGCCCCAAAAGCTAAATTCATATCTTTTTTAGCTAAACGAATACTTTTTGTATAATANCCTGCAATATCCGCAGCAATAGATTGTCCAGCATTTGTCGTAATACCACCAGCAGATTGTCCACCAGTTAAATTAGAATAAATATATCTACCAGTTATAGCAAGAGAAAAAATATCTGATAATTTCCTAGAATATGCTGATGCAAGAGCAAATTCACTTGGCTTATATTGACCGAGATTATTACCAATAACATCAGTGAATGTAATATCTCCTAAGGTAAAATATCTTAATTCCATTGCTACGGCTTCATTATCATTTAGTTTTTTGTATCCTGCTAAATATGAAAGATTAATATCTGGAACCAAGGCACGAAGCCAGGGCACATAAGAAACTGCAAAACCAACCTCATCTTCTACAAAAGAAAATTTTGCAGGATTCCAATGTAAGGAATTAGCATCTGGAGCTGTAGCAACACCAACATCACCCATTGCTCCTGCCTTTGAATCAGGAGATATCAATAAGAAAGGTACTGCAGTAGTTATAGTATTCAAATTACCACCACCTATTTCACCCGTTTCATCAATTTGTGCTATTGAAGAAAAGCATAAGATGACAGCTATTACTAAAGAAACAATTTTTAACATACTTTATTTTTAATTTTACAAATGTAGTTCTTTTATTAATCGTGATAACGATTTTTTTATGGGGTTATTGCAATTCTAATCGATTTTGTCTCATAAAACCCATTATCTAATTCAATATTTAATTTAGCTAGATAAAGCCCAGAGCTAACAATTTGACCATATTTATTACTACCATTCCAATTTATTGGACCAATTCTATATCCAGTATCATAAAAATTATCTTCAAGTGTTTTAATATGCTGACCAGTCATAGAGTATATCTCAATAGTTACATTTAGGTTTTGATTGGACTGATTATGCTGAAAATAGAACTCTGTATTATCGATAAAGGGATTTGGATAATTTAGAAAATTAGAGATTGTAAAAATATCGCCATCGCTAACATAAAAACTTATTACTTTTTCGCTTGAATTATTAAAAACATCCCATATTTTTAATGTTATTGTATGCTCACCAGCAGCTAAGCCTTCAAATGGAAATGAAACAACACCACTTTTATAATTATCAAGATCTGAAGTATAATAATCATTTAAAATAAAGGGATTACTTGTATTATTATCTAAAACAGCTATAATATCATGACCAATTCCATTTCCTACAGTATTCACTCCACTAAAATCAGTAATATCTGCCAATAAGATAGGATTAGAATTTGTCATCCCACCAGAAACAAAATCTCGAGTATTCATAAAAAGAGAAACTGATGGTCCTTCATAGTCATATATTACATTATCTGCTAACCCCCCAATAATAAATGAATCATCATGTCCACTTGCATCATCTTGAAATTCATTAACTGCATAATAACTTACTTTGCCCAAAGCATAATTATTTTCAATGTCTTTAGGTACTATAAATGAAAAAGAAAACTCTCCATTATAAACACTTGCCTCGCCCTTATATATAATATTATTTTGATTACGGTAGGGCATTGGAGTGCATGACTCCTGCCCTAGAGTTAAAGAAGTAATTTCTTTATCAAATACAGTAGGGTAAACTATGCCATTAAAATCACTTAATAGTAATCCATCAGAATCTATAATTTTTCCATCTATAGTAACCTCTTCTAATGCCTTAAGAGTATCCGAAATATCAGTTGTAACAACATTGTATTTAGGATAAGAAAGTCTTAAAGCTGGATCTCCCAGAAGAGTGAAATTTCTACTATTAGTATTTGATCCACTTAGAACTTTTGTTTTCTTAAACAATTGCCCTAATGTTGGGAATTCCCCGTTATTTTTTTCACAAAATACATTCATAAAATTTTCATTAAGCTTGTAGTTAGGAAACGCATATACAAGTCTAGTTGTTGTTAAAAGAGCAATTGCACCACCATCTGGATTTAACAACACTAATTCACCAGCAGAGGTTTTAGCTGGGTTATCAAAACAAGAAAATTTACAAGTTGCTGTCATAAATAAAGGCAACCTATATTTATTTGTCCAATTGTTTATTTGCTCTATCTCTAATATTCTTTCTTGAGTCCATCCAAGAGGGCCTCCATGACCGGAGTAATTTATAAGAAAAGTTCCATTTTCGATACTTCTATTAATTGCTTGCTGAGCATCAGGACTTCTTGGGCCTCCCGGAGTAGATTCTTGAAGATAATTGTCTAAATAGATCTTCTCAATATTTACATTTTGATTATTTGTATCTAAGAAATTAGCTAATTTATCAGCATCAGACATGTGAAGATTCCCGTCCTTAGCATCGCCATCATCTGCAATAAAAGTAATTGAATTACGCCAATCACCTAAAGATTCTTCAGAATAATATCGTTCAACTTTATCAACTAAATTTTTAGCTTCATTTAAATTTTTAGCTGGAAATCTTCCAATGCCAATATCTACAAGATCGCTAATTAAATCGCCGTCATCATCATCTAATAATGCAAAAAAATCATCTGTTACAAATGAGGCAACAGGAGACAGGGAGTTTTCAGATTGAAATGTAGGGATAAAGTTTGTATTATTAGCAATTCTATTCTTATTATCATAAGAACCATCACCAAACAATAAAGCATATTCTAATTTAGAATTTTGACGTTTATATAACATTCTAAGAAAATCTCTGATTGCTACAACATCTTGCATGCCCGATGAAAATTCATTATAAATTTGTTGTGGAGTAACTACTATCGAATTTAAATTATCATAATATTCGTGAATTTCTAACAACCTATTTGCTTCTGATAAAAAACTTGGATGAGAAATAATTACATAATTTACATCCAAGCTAATATTATGCAAATTTTGATTTTCTATTTTTCCTATCAGGTTGGGTTTTGCAGAACTATTATTAAATGCACAGTAATGATTTAAAGTATTGGTTGAATCTATAAAAGAAAGTACAGACCCGTTTATGCTAGTATTCATCATCTTTACATTTTTTGGATCTGTAACATCCCAGACTGTTGTTGAAGGATTCGAATTCAGGATTTCAAACTTTCCTAACTCTAAACTACCAATTGACTCAACATCTCTAAAATTTAAAAAACTAGTATTCATTCTTAATGATCTTCTAGCATTTAATTCAATGCGATCTAACCAACCTATTGCATTATTTTCAGAATAATTATATTTTAATTCTACATCTAGTTGATCAGAATTAGAAACATAGGACTGAGTATTTGACATTCTTTTAGCATATTCAGTTGCATAATCATACACAATATTAGAAATATTAATATTTGATATAAAGTCTGAATTAATATTTACTGTAAAAAAAGAACTGTTAAGAGAACGAGCTGCAACTGAAGTAGTAATATAAATAGGATCATTTAATACAAGGTCAGGGAAATTAAAAGTGAAAGTTTGATTATCAAGTATGCCAAATCTTTCTCCATACCAATCTCTGCCTGATTCAATTAAATTCTCAAAATTTGACTCATGAAATTTATAGTCATTAAATGAGTTTACAATTCTAGTATAATTTGTTATTTGAGGTTTATAGTTTATTCTTTTACCATCACTAGATTGATCAATAGTTAAAAAATAGTAACACTCATCACTATAAAGATGATCTTTATAATCAAAGAGAGTTGTTGAAGCATTATAGACCCATTCATCAGCAGATTCACCATAAAATAAAACATAATCATCAGAATTAAAATAACCATTATTATTATAGTCATATATAAAAACAGCATTTTCTACTAAATCATCTTCTCGAAAATCAGAATTTAAGTGAGGTAACATTCCACCGCCATTTCCGTAAATTTTAATAGAGTTGATATCAAGATCTGTTAGCTGAATATTTAAATCTTGCAAATCACTATAAGACAATTTGTAAACACCACTACTCGAAACACCTAATTTATACCAATCTCCAGAAAATAGTACTGAATTCTGTTGAGCGAACAACAAAGAACTAATTTGAAAAATTAATATTAATATCAAAAATGGTTTTCTCATTATATTTGTATTTACAAAACAAAGATATGGTTTAATCATAAATTAAAACTGATAATCTGATATAAATCAAGTATATTATCTCAACTAAACTAAGACATTAACAAAACTAATTAGCAATAATTAAATCATGCTAATAACGCAGGATTTATTTATTTATTTCACATTTTCCTTGGTAGTAAAAGGGAAAAACAAATAAAATGTTTATTTTTGTGAGGTTTAAATCATGAAAACGCGATTATATGTTTAATAAAATATCTAAATTAATACTTCTGTTGGCAGTAAGTTTGCTTACTAGTATTGATTCAAATGCTCAGGATCCAGCTTTTAGTCAATTCTATGCTAATCCATTATATCTTAATCCTGCATTTGCTGGTGCTGCTCCTAAAGGGGCTCCCAGAACAAATTTAAACTACAGAGATCAATGGCCGGGGATTGGAAGAACATTTATAACTACATCTGTTTCTTATGATAAACATATAGATAAAATTGGAGGTGGTCTAGGAATATTGGTTATGAATGACAGAAGTGGTGATGGTAATATTCAGTTAAACAGTGCATCATTAATTTATTCATACAATTTAGAAGTAAGTAGAAGTTTTGCAATTAAAGCAGGTTTTGAAGCTTCCTTTAGAATGTTAAACCTTGATTGGTCTGAATTAACTTTTGGTGACATGATTGATCAAAAATATGGTTTTATCTATCCTACTCAAGAAAATATTGACAATAATCCAAGTAGCGTGCAATATCCTGACTTTTCTACTGGTTTTATCGGATACACAGATAACTTATATTTTGGTTTTGCTGCACATCATTTAACTCAACCAGAGCAAGGTTTTATTAGTGAAAGTCAATTACCCTCTAAATTTACATTTCATGCCGGAGGTAATTTTCCTCTTAACAAATATTCAAATAATGTAACAACAATTTCTCCCAATTTCTTATATCAGACTCAGCAAGACTTTCAGCAATTTAATTATGGAGTTTATGTTTACAGAGGTCCAGTTGTTGGTGGTTTATGGGCAAGAAATAGTGTAGAAAACTTTGATGCTTTTATTCTTATGGTTGGTTTAATTCAAGATAACTTTAAATTTGGATATAGCTATGACATCACAGTCAGCAATTTAAAGAATAGTAACACTTTAGGAGCTCATGAAATATCTTTCACTCTTTATATGCCCACCACATCTAGATCTAAATCATTTAACACAATAAGTTGCCCACAATTCTAGTTCGAACTTAAAATATACAAAAAATGAAAATAAATAAATTAATCTTAGCAATCAGTATACTTTTTATAATTAGCTCTTGCTCTAGAAAAAATACATCTTCTACAGGATGGGATTATAATAATTCTAAAAATGGAGGTTTTGAAGTAAACACAAGCTTTAAAGAGCAAATGACTGGTCCTGGACTAACCTTTGTAGAAGGAGGATCATTTACTCAAGGTAGAATTGAACAAGATGTTATGTATGACTGGAACAATGTTCCAAAGAAAGTAACTGTATCATCATTTTATTTGGATGAAACAGAAGTAAGAAATGTTGATTACTTAGAGTACCTTTTTTGGATAAAACGTGTATATAATAGTTCATATCCTGAAGTATATAAAAAATCGTTACCTGACACATTAGTGTGGAGAGATAAATTAGGCTACAATGAACCTTTTGTAACTAACTACTTAAGACACCCTGCATATATAAATTATCCTGTTGTCGGTGTTTCATGGGCACAAGCAAATGACTTCTGTAATTGGAGAACTGACAGGGTTAATGAAAGAATTTTAATAAATGAAGGTATTTTAAAAGAAGACAATGAACAGATAGATGACAATACATTTAATACCGAAGCATACCTTTCTGGGCAATATGATGGTATTGAAGGTAGATTATTAAGAAACCTAGACCCATCAACTGGAGAAAAGTTCAGAAAAGTAAATATGGGTGATGGAATATTACTTCCAAAATATCGACTACCAACTGAAGCTGAATGGGAATTTGCAGCATTAGGATATGTAGGAAATACAAATGAAGAAAATGTTGCAAATCGCAAAATATTTCCTTGGAATGGTTCATCATTACGAAATAGTAATAAAAATAACCAGGGTGAGATAATGGCTAACTTTAAAAGAGGTAGAGGAGATAATATGGGTGTAGCTGGAAATCTTAATGATAATGCTGATATAACAACAGATGTTCGTCATTACTGGCCTAATGATTATGGNCTATACAATATGGCAGGAAATGTCTCTGAATGGGTAATGGATGTTTACAGACCAGTAACAGAACAAACTACAACAACAGATCATAGACCTTTTAGAGGAAATGTATATCAAACACCTCTAACAGACGAAGATGGATTTCTAGCTGAGAAAGATAGTTTAGGAAGAATGATAATGACTGATGTTGATGTTCAGGACAATGCTTATAGAAGAAATTACAAAAAATCTGATAATATTAACTATTTAGATGGTGATATAGAATCTCAAATGGGTATTGACTGGAACAATTTTTTAAGTGAGAAATCTGATAAAGANACTTCNAGAGTTAAATTAGATAAGTGGAATCAAAACGCATCTAAATATAAAGATGCAGCAAAAACTGGTAATAGTGGTGAAATGTATGACTATGGAAGCTCGTCACTAATAACAGATAGAACAAGAGTATACAAAGGGGGATCATGGAAGGATAGAGCATACTGGCTAAATCCAGGAACAAGAAGATTCCTTGATCAAGANCAATCTTCTGATGCTATTGGATTTAGATGTGCTATGGATAGAGTTGGTGCTCCNAAAAGCAACTATAAAGAAAATCAAAGAAGAGGNGCTGATTATAGTAAGAAGAANTAAAAAACAATAAAATTTAGTTAGAAAACTCCATTTAATATGGAGTTTTTTTTTCANATGAAAATAACTGAACTATATAAAATATATCTAAACTACCCTATAATTTCTACTGACAGTAGAAATATAATCAAAGACTCAATTTTTATAGCCTTAAAAGGAGATAATTTTAATGGAAATAAATATGCTGAACAAGCAATAAAAAAGGGTAGTAAATACGCAATAATAGATGACTCAAAATATAAAAAGAATGGNAATTATATAGTAGTTAAAGATGGGCTGAAATGTCTACAAGAACTTGCAAAATATCACAGAGATCAATTATCAATACCAGTAATAGCTATTACTGGCACAAATGGCAAAACAACATCTAAAGAATTAATTAATAGCTGCTTATCTATNGAATTAGAAACTGCAGCTACAAAAGGAAATTTAAATAATCATATTGGAGTTCCTCTAACGATATTGGAGATTAATAAAAACCATCAGATAGCGATCATTGAAATGGGAGCAAATCATGAAAAAGAAATTAGTTTNTTATGTGAAATTGCAAAACCAAATTATGGTATAATAACAAACATTGGAAAAGCTCACTTAGAAGGATTTAAAGATATTGAAGGTGTTAGAAAAACAAAAAAAGAATTATACGATTATATCCACAAAGAAAACGGTAAAATTTTCATCAATAATAATGACAACATATTAAATAATATTGCTAAAAACATTAATTCTATATCATATGGAAAAAAAGGAGAAACCAATGGTGTACTGAAAAATAGTAATCCGTATGTAAGTGTCTTATATAATGAAATTGAAATTTCTACAAATTTAATTGGAGAATATCAATTTGAAAATATTATGTTAGCAATATGCGTTGCAAATTATTTCAAAATAGATAAAAAAAATATTAAAAGAGCAATATCTGAATACAGGCCAGACAATAATCGATCTCAAGTAATACAAACTGCAACAAATACTGTAATACTTGATGCATATAATGCTAATCCTTCTAGCATGCAGAAAATGATAGAATCTTTTTACAAAATTAAAAAACAAAATAAAATTTGTATTCTTGGAGAAATGGGTGAGCTTGGTGATTTTTCAAAAAAAGAGCATCTTAGTATAATAGAGTTAGTACAAAAATTAAATCTCACTACATTTTATATTGGCAAGGAATTTGTTAATTTAAAAAAATCAAATTCTTTTTTAACAGTTGAACATTTCAGTAAACATGTAGAAAAAAACTCTATTAGAAATAGTACAATATTATTAAAAGGCTCAAGATCTGTAGCTTTAGAAAAGGTAATAACACAACTTTAATTCAAACTATCATTTACTAGCTTCCTTAGTACAATATATAAAATTGATACTATCATAGCTAATATAAAACTTATCATCATAACTAAAGCAATTGACATTTTTGTGTTTTCTAATGGCAAGATTGGCTTATCAATAACCTGAATGATAGGGGTTTGATTTAACAAAGTCATCTTAGAAATCTCTAAGTTCTTTACTAATTCAAGATACATAGTGTTTAAAACCTCAACATTTCTCATTAGCTGAAGTTCTTTTAATCTACCAGAGGCTTTAATTATTCTCTGATTTATATCTTTAATACGGGCAAATTCTTGTTCAGAATCCTGTAATTCAAGAAAAACAGAATCAGCGCGATTTTGTAAAAATTCAATTGTATTTGAAGATTGTTTTGTTTGGTAAGAAATATACATCCTACTCATTTCGTAAATTAAACTCTCAGAAAATAATTTAGCAAATAATTCATTCTTACAATAGAAAGATAAATAAATAATATCTGTTTCGTCATTTTTAATATTAACAAATAAATCATTTTCAATAATATTATCCCAAATTAAAGCAGTAATACTGTCATGCGTAACGGTAGGTTTATCATTAAAATTGAGATTTTTTAATTGATTATCATTATTCCAATCTTCTTTTAAATTATAAATTGTCAAATAATGATGAATAAACAAATCATGCTTATTATTAATATATGCGGTTTGCATTAAAGCCTTTGAGATAACACCTCGAGATTTTAATAACTCCATTATATTTTTCTGACTAAAAGTTGAGTTTGAATTACTAAACATTTCTAAACCAAACTGACTAGCTAATCCTGTCATAGATGACAAAGGAGATGATTGCTGTTTATCCTCTACAACAAAAGTAAGCTCTGATTTATATTTAGCATCTTTAATGTATGAAGCTCCAGCAGAAATTGATACAATTAAAATTATCAAGCAAATAATTTGAAAACTATAAGAATAAACCTCTTTCTTTAACTCTCCTATTTTTAGAAAAATTTCTTTTAATTGTATTTCTTCTTTATCGGACATGATTTAAGGCGTTTGAACTCTATCAACTAAAACCCAAAGTGTTAAAATAGCTGACAGCTTAAGCATAGCATTTTCAATTTGCTGGTTCCAGTCAATATTATTTTTATTTTTCTTCTTAGATCTTTTATTTTTAGTGGTAACCATAATAGTTGAGCCCTTTGTTACTTTTGGAGATAAATTAAATAATATGAAATTTTTAGATTTTTTAGCTATTCCATTTGGATAAACCACAACGGTATTACTTCTATCATTTGTTCTACTAAATCCTCCAGCGAAATTTTTAACATAATAATTCGCTCTCTTACTACTAAAAAAAGGAGCACTAATTGAATTTCCTTTTAAGTTCATAAGCTCTCCAGAAATATGTACAACATCCATAGTTTTTGGAATTACTATACTATCACCTTCATTTAAAACAAGATTATGCTTGGAGCTATGAGATTTTAAAGCTTTATCTAGGTTAAGGTAAACCATATCTAGCTGGATTTCTTTATCTCTAATCATTGTTTCTTGCTCAAAAAATTCAAGAGATTTTTTTTCAAGCTCTACGGCATAGATAGATGCAGAATTAGGATCATTTAAAATTGATTCTTTAAGATCATTAGAAATATTCATTTCTTTGTTGTTACTTACTTCATCTTTTATAACTTGAAACTCTCTATACATCTTAACTCCATCAACATATGCATAATTAGTTAAACCACCAGCTCGCTTTATGAGAGAAGATATTTTTTCATTTTTCCTTAACACAGAATAAGTTCCAGGATACTTTACCTCACCAAGTATTTTTACGTTTATTACAGGCTCAAAATCAGGATTCGATCTTACAAATATCTGATCATAGGGCTGTAATATAAAGGCTTCAGCCTCACTACTTAAAACCAAATCGTCACCAATCTTTACATTCTTTACAATTGCTCTTCTAGGTTTCAATTTATTTTTTGCTATATCGTATTCCATAATTCTAGAAATCTCTACTCTACTACCTTGAGATTCCTGAGTTAAACCTCCAGAAAGTATAAGTGCAGATTGCAAACTCATACCATCCCCATAGCTAAAGGTTCCTGGATTTCTAACAGCTCCATCAACAGATATATCAAAATCATCATCAAAATTATCAATTGATAAAACATGAACAATATCATACTCTTGCATTAATATATTGTCATCTGAATCTGGATTATTTAGGATTTCATCTAAATTTACAGATAAATGTGTTTTAGTTCTATCTTTATTTATTCTAATAATATAAATTTTTTCTAAAAATGTTTTCTGAGAAATACATTTTGATCTTTTTAATAATTCAAGAATTTTTTCTCCATTCTTATATTCATACTCTCCTGCTACACCAACATCACTATTAACAGTAATAACATTAGAAATTTTATTTGATATATGATTAACTATTAATTCATCTCCATTCTTTACAATTTCAGTGTCAGTATCATCTTGATGAATATCATAGACCTTCATTTCATTATAATCTATTCTTTTTAATGTAATTAGATCTCTAAATGCCATAGATGAAAAACCACCAGCATATTCTATAAGATTATAAACTGATTCCCCATCTTTTGCTTCGTAAGTATAGGGTCTATTAACAGCTCCAGATACTTCTATAAGATTTTTAGAAGGAGGAACAAATAAATAATCTCCATCTTGCAAATAAATATCACTAGATTTATCTGGATTAAAGAGAAATTGATAAATATCTAAAGAGTCGACTGTTTGACCATTTCTTTTAATATAAATATTCCTAACTGAACCCAATTGTGTTGGTCCATTTGCAGCAATTAAAGCATTAAAAGCAGTGTTTATTGAAGGTATCACGTAAGATCCCGGATTATATACTTCACCAACAATATTAACAGTAATAACTTTTGAATATGATAAAGAAACATCTATTTCAGAATTTTGCATGTCAAAAAATGTGCTAAACTTTTTCTTCAAAATAGAACGCATATTTTTAAATGTAATTCCTTTAACATAAATTCTTCCATATGAACTTGGAGAAATATAACCGCGAGCATCTACCTCTAAGGTTTCTGAAAACTCATTAAATCCCCATATTGAAATACTTATTTCATCACCTGGGCCAACTTTATAATTCTCAGGAGCTTTTGCATCTAAGGCTTTCTGGTAAAAAG